>Ga0307996_1000001_pt1 | contig 74949 bp, 62 predicted proteins | sample Davwhametageno35_FD_203143 | JGI IMG/M metagenome (GOLD analysis project Ga0307996, IMG submission 203143) | Marine microbial communities from Davis Island wharf, Antarctic Ocean - #35 | ecosystem: Environmental > Aquatic > Marine > Unclassified | place: Antarctic Ocean: Davis Island wharf...
CTTCTGCTACTTTTATTGTTGTTGCTCTATGAACACCTGCTTGAACAACTTCCTCATAAACTTGAGAGATCTCGTCTAAAGATTCTTCACAACATCCCGAAACAACTTTAATTACGTTTGTCAATGTATGTTCCTTATCTCCTGGATTGATTCTTTCTGGAGAATATCCGAGCATAAAATCTTCTTTCCATTTTAACCCAGATACTTTCTCTAATACAGGCACGCAATCATCTTCAGTACAACCAGGGTAAACAGTAGATTCATACACTACATAATCTCCTTTTTTTAATACCTTAGCAACTGTTGTCGATGCTCCAATCAACGGTGTTAAATCTGGTAATTTATGAGCGTTAATTGGTGTTGGAACTGCTACAATAAAAAATGTTGCTTCCTTTAAGTCATCTAAATTTGTTGTAAATTCAATGTCCCGGCCTTCAAAAGCTGAAGAATCTAATTCTTCACTAGGGTCAATATTGTTTTTCATCATATCAACTCTTTTTTCATTGATATCAAATCCAATAACCGACATAGTTTTAGCAAACTCCAAGGCTATAGGTAAACCTACATAACCTAAGCCTATTATAGCAATTTTTGTTTCTTTATTTTTTAACTGATTATAAATTCCCATATTGTTAGTATCCTATTTTTTTAAAAGATTTTCATCTCTTAAATTATAAATTCGTTCAATAATATCAACTACTTTCAACCCTTCTAGAGCATTAGTTGTTGCTGTTGTTCTTCCTTTAAGTGTATCTATTACATTTTCTATAATATAATGATGATTAGCTGCTGAACCTTTATAAGGTCCATAATCATTAGGAGGATTTGCTGCCTCTAATTCAGGCATATCATAACCATCAATATTACAAACCTCAACCTCATTCATATATTGGCCACCAATTTTAACACTCCCTTTTTCTCCAATAACTGTAATACTACTTTCTAAATTTTGATTGGCTACAGCAGTTGAATAATTCAAACTTCCCATTCCGCCATCAATAAAATCGAAAGAAACAAAACCAGAATCTTCAAAATCTGTGGAGTCTTTATGTGTGAAATCTTTAAATTTCCCTTGGATATTATCGATATCACCAAACAACCAATACATTATATCTATAAAGTGTGAAAACTGTGTATATAAAGTTCCTCCATCTAAATCGTGAGTCCCTTTCCATCCACCTTTTTTATAGTATCTACTATCTCTATTCCAATAACAATTTAGTTGAACCATAAAAATATCACCCAACACTTTTTTTTTAATCAAATCTTTAATCCAAAGAGAAGGAGGTGAATACCTGTTTTGCATTACTGCAAAAACTTGTTTATGATTTCTTAATGCTTTGTATATTACTTTTTCGCACTTTGCTTTTGATAACCCAATAGGTTTCTCTACAACAACATGAATTCCTTTATCCAATGCTAAAGATGCCTGATCTGAATGTAAACCATTTGGAGAACAAACATTAATTACATCAATATCTAAATCTGCAGCTAATAATTCTTCAATAGATTGATAAAATTTCACATTATACTTTTCTATTCCTAAATCTGATTCAGGTCTCACATCACATAAAGCGACTAATTCTGCCTCATCATTCCCCATCACCATTTCGGCATGGCGTTTACCAATATGGCCACAACCAATAACTGCAAACTTTATTTTTTTATTTTCTTCTATCATTCTGAAATTTTTATCACTTTATTATCTACAAATTTATACTTTTCTTCACTTTCAGCACAATTTGCATTACCATTTTCATCAAATTCTAATCGGTGACCAAATTCACTCATCCATCCTATCTGTTTTGCGGGGTTTCCGACAACCAACGCATAGGGCAAAACAGTTCTCGTAACTACCGATCCAGCGCCAATAAAAGCATACTCTCCTATATCATATCCACAAACAATAGTTGCATTAGCCCCAATCGAAGCACCCTTTCTTACTATTGTTTTTGAATACTCCCCCCTCCTATTAACTCCACTCCTTGGATTTGTCACATTGGTAAAGACCATTGAAGGACCTAAAAATACATCGTCCTCACAGGTTACCCCAGAATAAATTGAAACATTGTTCTGAATTTTTACATTTTTACCTAATATAACCTCTGGAGATACTACTACATTTTGACCAATATTACAATTCTCTCCAATAATACAATTAGACATAATATGAGAAAAATGCCAAATTTTGGTTCCTTCACCAATATCACATCCTTGATCAATTATAGCCGTTTCATGATTAAAATAACTCATCTTTATTTTTTAATAATTTTAAAAATAGATTTTTCTTTATTCATATAAATATTTAAAAAGTAAACACCTTTTGCATATCTCTCAATATTAACTCTTATTTCATTTTTATTCTCTACACTTTTCGAAACAATTATTTGTCCCAAAGGATTAATCAATTCGACCTTAACAGAACTTACTATTTTATTTAATTTAACAGTAAAGACATCTCTTGTTGGATTAGGGAATATTGCTAAAATCAAAGAATTCACAACCTCTTGAGCATCTTCATTAGTTGGCATATTCTGAATAACTAATCCATAATCCTCCACCTCTCCATCAAATCCATTCGCGCAAGGATCTGTTTGAACTTGATTATAAAGACATACAACTCTCATTCTTATTTTTCCTATAAATGCATTTACAGGAACATTTATGTTTAAAGGGGATAAAGATGTTAGTGCATTTGAATCATTCTGAACTGATCCCAACTGGTACGTCTCATTTGTGTCTAAAAAATCCCCATCATTATTCCAATCAATCCATGCTGTTGAATTATACGTATAATTGCCATTATCGGTATTTAATTTTACTGATAAATCATAAGCCTGTCCAAGGATTACCTCAGTAGTATCAGTCGTATAATAATTCGAATAAGGAGCAGTTTTCCCTGTAGATTTATTAATGGTATTAAAATTAACAAGGTTAATATTTCCTTGCCATTGCATGGTACCCGATGAGATACAATCTTGTTTTACCGTATACATAAATTTATATGTTTCAGTTGTGTCTCCAGCACTCCCTAATGCATACACTTTAAAATACATTTTTGTTCCAATTGATTGGTTTGGCAAAGCTACATCAGAAACCCAAGTACTATCAATAGTATTTGACATTGTGATAACATTTCCAAATACTGGAACATTAACTGACCATTCTAGATAAACACTAGAAAGTGTATTGTCATAAGATATTTTTGATGTGACAAATTGATCGTCACCAATTTTAGGAAACTCTTCAGTTGGCTGGTCGGTAATTCTAGTTGAAACGATTGCTGGATGATTTAATCTGCCATCAACTGTATACTCCCATAGCCCACGACCCCAAGTAGAAGCGCGTAAAGTATTTGTACCTCTCATAATTTCCATTTCCATGATAGCCGTATTTGGTAAGTTCGGATTATGTAAACTCCATGTATTAGCCAGCATTTTTTTCTTATAGACACCAATTTCAGTACCTAAATAAATTGTAGAAGCATCTGTATAGTCAATAACAACAGAGCGAACAGGCATATTACCTAAATTATAGGTAATGTTTTGCCAAGTTGCTCCTTGATTATGAGTGATAAATACTTTAGAGTTATCTAGTTGGTATCTAGCATAAGTTACAACAATAGTGTTGTCATCATTAGGATCAAACACAACATCGGTAATAGAGTAATTAGGAAGGTTTCCTTTAATACTTGTCCAACTTATTCCACCATTTATTGACATCTCAATATTACTAGATTTAGTTGCAAGTAGTATGTTTGAATTATTTTCGGCAATAGTGGCGAACTGAATTGACCCTGTAAATGATGGAGTGCCAACATTTGTCCAAGTATTTCCAAAATCATTACTACGATGAACATTTTCTCCGAATGAATAGACTCTCATTTGTTCGTTAGGATCATAGAACATTGGAGCAATCCAATTAGCATTTTGACCAGGAGGGGTTGCTCCACCATTTGTTTGACCACCATTAAATGTTCTTCTTCGAGAACCATTTTGCCAGCTGCCTATCATCCAATCATCATTTAGTGGGTGAATGAAACCTTCCATTCCATCAGCACCTGTCATTTCTACCCAACCATTTTCTGTATTAACACTCGTTCCATTATCTTGTGAACCACAAATTGTTCTACTATGATTGGATTGACTAACACCTAAGTTATAATTCATTCTAATTCCTATGTCTTCACTTAATTTAGTCCATGAAACGCCATTGTCAGCACTTTTCACTAAAAACCCATCAGTACAGGCATAGAAAACTCCGTTTGAACATTCGGCAGCTTGAAGATCTGCATGAATATAGCGTGTACTTGTATTATAATTGGTTTGAAAATTACCTGTACCATTCATAGGACTTCCTAGAGACCATGAAGTTACTTGATTAAAGTTTAACCCACCATCCGTGCTAAATGAAGCATCAACATACCCTGCTAGAATATTGTTATCATTTAAATCACTAACTGCAAATCCAGCATGAGAGACACCTGGATTACTAACCAAAGAGAAAAAACCTCCACTATCAGTTGATTTCCATACACCATTACCAGATAAATAATAAACACAATTTGGACATGAAGGACTTACGGCAACCTTACCAGTATTTCCCGCACTTCCTGGAAGTGCAGTTGTTGAAAAAGATACTCCTGCATTGGTAGAAACGTAAACAACATTTGGTTGGTTGTTTGCGTATGCGTAAACGATATTAGGGTTGGTAGGGTGAAAATCAATATCTGTAAAATCATCATTTGCTACAGGAACAGTCCATGTAGCTAAATTATCGGTAGATCTATATAACCCATTATTTGTTCCTATAAATATTAAATTAGGAATAGTAGGGTGGATTTTGATTTTATAAATCTGTCCATTTGAACCTAGCCCTCCCCATCCAAGATTAGTCGGATTAAAGTTACTTAGTGTCCAAGTGTTACCTCCGTCAATTGATCTATGAATTCCATGCGTTGCATGATTTCTACTGTTGTTAACGTTTATTAATACAGAATCTGGATTAGTTGGTGAAGCTGCAATAGAAGTGACACCTGAAGCAGTTAAAAAGTCTGATGTTCCAGCCCATGTTGCTCCTCCATCTAAAGATTTCCAAAAACCGCCAGTCCTAGTCCCTAAATATAAGCGTTGTGTGTTATTTGGATCAACATAAAAAGATTTAATTCTACCCATACCAAATGAATAATGTCCTGTAATTTGTCCGGGAGTAGTTGGTCCTAACTCTACCCAACCATTAGGAAACAATGTCTTGTCATTTGGATTCTTACTAAGAAAACCCTCATATTGTTTTTTAGTAAAATAAGGATCAATATTGCTTCTGTCCCCACTTGGGTAGTATTTAAACTCATTTTCTGCAGACCATCTTTGAAAACCTTTCCACCCGGAACCTTTTCCTTTCTCATGTTTTTCAAAGTAATTCTCTGCTTCTTTACAAACATCATAAAAATTAATTGAGTTATCATTCATCATTGCTTTATATGTCTTTTGTGCTAAGACATTAAAACCTATAAATACAGCGATAATAAAAAGTATTATTTTATTCATTGTTAATTCAATTTTAAGGGAGAAACACTTCTTCTTTTAATTTTATACTATTTAATATATAAGAGTATTTAGAATCATTTTTTGTATAAAAAAATACAGCTTTATCATATTTTAATTGGTCCTTGACTACAAGTTTTATTCTATATTCCCCATCAGATTTAATTGCAAGTGATTGACCAACTTCACAAAAAACACTATCCAAGATAGTCTTACCTATCATTCCTTTTATTTCAAAACCAAATTCAATATAAGGATTTTTACTTCTCTCTCCTGGAATCATTTTTTGAGTGAAACCATTAAAGATTTCAAAAGTATCAACCTCGGAATTGGCTTTTGCAATAACTTTAGTTTGTTGGCACTTAGAACTCATTAAAATTAAAGCTCCACATATTACAAATGTTATTTTTCTAATAATTATCACTTAACGTATTCATCAAAGTTTTTGTGCTCTACTTTTGTTAACTCGTCTTCAGACAAACTTTTAAAATACTCATAAGTAATCTTTAAACCTTCTGCTCTATTCACCTTTGGCTTCCAACCTAGTAAAGCTATCGCCTTAGTTATATCTGGTTGTCTTTGCATAGGATCGTTTACAGGTAAGTCTTTGTAAATAATCTTTTGATCTGTACCAGTCAATTTAATAATTTCTTTACAGAAATCTAGTATTGTAATTTCATCAGGATTACCAATATTTACGGGCAATTCATAGTCACTTAATAGTAAGCGATAAATCCCTTCAACTAAATCATCAACATAACAAAATGAACGGGTCTGGTTTCCTTTACCAAAAACAGTTAAATCCTCACCTCTTAATGCTTGACCTATAAAAGCTGGTAAAACTCTACCATCATTTAATCGCATACGTGGTCCGTAGGTGTTAAAAATTCTCACAATTCTAGTTTCTACACTATGATATGTGTGGTAAGCCATAGTTATAGCTTCCTGAAAACGTTTAGCCTCATCATACACTCCTCTAGGTCCAATTGGATTTACATTTCCGAAGTACTCTTCTGTTTGTGGATGAACCAATGGATCACCATAAACCTCTGATGTAGATGCAATAAGCATTCTTGCTCTTTTAGCTTTTGATAATCCCAATAAGTTATGAGTTCCTAAAGAACCAACCTTTAATGTTTGAATTGGTATTTTCAGATAATCTATCGGACTTGCTGGAGATGCAAAATGTAACACATAATCTAACGTTCCATCCAAAGATATATGTTCGGAAACATCATGATTAATGAATTCAAAATTTTTATTAGTTGAAAGATGTTCAATATTCTTTAAATCTCCAGTTATTAGATTATCCATCGCGATAACATAATATCCTTCTTTAATAAAACGATCGCAAAGATGAGAACCTAAAAAACCTGCTGCGCCCGTTATTAATATTCTTTTCATATCCTTATTCTAATTAGAAACTAATTCACGCCCAATACTACTATAATAAAATCCTGACTCTTTAACATCTTCAAGGTCATACAGATTTCGTCCATCAAAAATCACTTTCTGATTCATTTGTGAAGCCAATTTCTTAAAGTCTGGAGTTCTAAATATTTGCCATTCTGTTGCAATAACTAAAGCATCTGCCCCTTGAGCAGCGTCATCTTTACTTAATGCAAAATTTATTTTATCACCCATCAACTTCTTAACATTACTCATCGCCTCAGGATCAAAAGCAGTAATTTCTGCTCCAGCGGCTAATAATTCATTAATGATATATAATGCGGGTGCTTCTCTAATATCATCCGTATCTGGTTTAAAAGCTAATCCCCAAACGGCAATTTTCTTCCCTTTTAAATCATTATTAAAATATGCTTTAATTTTTGGAACAATAATCGTTTTTTGTTTTTCATTAATAGACATCACAGATTCTAAAATCCCAAAATGATATCCATATTCATCTCCTGATTTAGCCAATGCTTGTACATCTTTAGGAAAACAACTTCCGCCATAACCTATTCCAGGGAACAAAAATCTATTTCCAATACGTTGATCAGATCCTATTCCAATTCTAACTTTATCAACATCAGCACCAACTTTCTCACAAAAGTTAGCAATCTCATTCATAAAAGTTATCTTAGTTGCTAAGAATGCATTTGCTGCGTACTTTGTTAATTCTGCAGATTTTTCATCCATAAACAAGATAGGATTACCCTGACGAACGTAAGGTTTATATAAATGAGTTAGCGTTTTTCTTGCTCTATCATCTGATGTTCCTATAACTACTCTATCTGGTTTTAAAAAATCATCAACAGCATAACCTTCTCTTAAAAATTCTGGGTTAGAAACTACCGCGAATTCAACAGTTGCATTTTTAGCGATAGCAGCTCTAACTTTTTCAGCTGTCCCAACTGGCACTGTACTCTTATCTATAATTACTTTATAATCTTTTATAATTTTACCCAATATATCTGCTACACCTAAAATATATGACAAATCTGCTGAGCCATCTTCTCCTGGAGGAGTTGGTAATGCTAAGAAAATAATTTCTGCATCTTCAACAGTAGACTCAATTTCAGTAGTAAATGATAAGCGTCCTTCTTTAATATTTCTTTCAAACAAAACATCTAAATGAGGTTCATAAATAGGCACCTCACCATTTCTCATTTTATCTACTTTGGCTTTATCTATATCTACACAAATTACATCGTTTCCTGTTTCGGCAAAACAAGTCCCTGTAACCAGCCCCACATATCCTGTTCCTATTATTGCTATTTTCATTTGTTAAAAAATTCTTTAATAGATTCTGTTATATATTTTAATTCAGATTCATCCATTTCTGTATGTATAGGTAAAGATATAACACTTTTACACAATTCCATAGTTATTGGATAATCTTCATCTTTAAACTCAGATCTTATATAAGCTTTTTGTTGATGAAGTGGTACTGGGTAATATACCATTGCTGGTATTCCTTTCTCTTTCAAGAACTCAATCAAATCTTCTCTATTCGTATTTTTCGTTTTTAACGTATATTGATGAAATACGTGAGTAGATTTTTTTGAAGTTACAGGAACAACTAGTTGATCAATTTCCGAAAGAGCATTATTATAATATTCTGCAACCTTTCTTCTAGCTGAACAATACGCATCTAAATGAGGTAATTTAACCCTTAATACTGCCGCCTGAATTGAATCTAACCGTGAATTTACTCCAATTTCATCATGGTAGTATCGTTTATACATTCCATGATTTACAATTGCCCCTAACCTCTTGGCAAGCTCATCATCATTTGTAAACAAAGCTCCTCCATCACCATAACAACCTAAATTTTTTGAAGGAAAAAAAGAAGTAGTTCCAATATTTCCAATCGTTCCCGTCTTTTGGGTTTTACCATCAGCAAAAGTATAATCAGAACCTAAAGCTTGCGCAGTATCTTCAATAACAAACAAATTATTATCATCTGAAATTTTCATTACAGCTTCCATATTAGCGGCTTGTCCAAATAAATGTACCGGAATTATTGCTTTTGTTTTAGGTGTTATTGCATTATTTAATTCCTCAATATTTATATTAAAAGTATCTTTATCAACATCAACAAAAACGGGTGTTAGATTCATTAAACCAATAACTTCTACTGTTGCCGCAAAAGTAAAATTTGCAGTTATCACTTCATCTCCAGACTTTAAACCCAAAGCCATTAAAGCTATTTGTAAAGCATCAGTGCCGTTTCCGCATGGAATAACATGTTTTACATCTAAGTAATTTTGCAATTCTTCTTGAAAATATTTCACCTCTGGTCCCTTAATAAAAGCTGCAGAGTCTATAACATTTAAAATAGCAGCGTCAACCTGTTCTTTAATCTTAAGATATTGACCTTTAAGGTCAACCATTTGAATATTATCTATTGGCATTCTTGTTTTTTTATAGGTTTGTAATTAGACAGCTAAATTAATAAATCTCTGTTGTTTTATTAAATTTTACTTCATTAACGTTTCATCCACACTTTTAGTTGTTTTTATTCGTTAATTTGTAATATAAATTATCATAATGAAACATTTTTCACTTCTAATTTTATTTTTTATTTTATATAGCGGATTGGCTCAAGGTCAATTTGTAATCGAAAAAAAAGAACTTCAAGATTCTTCTTATACTATTCCTATGATTAATATTTCATACGCTAGGCAATGGTCTGCTTCAGATATTTCTGATAGGTTTGGTGCCAACAATAATCTTGGTGTTAGTTTTTTAGTGAAAACAAAAACCAAATGGATATACGGTGTAAAAGGAAACTTCTTATGGGGTGGTAAAGTTAAAAACCAAAGCATTTTAGATGGAATTAAAACAAATGATGATATAGTGATAGATGATGAAGGTAGAGAAACAACAATTTTTATAGGTCAAAGAGGCTCATCAGCCTTTGTGTTAGGAGGCCGGTTTTTGAATGTTTTAGCACCCAATAAAAACTCAGGGATAATTGTATACGGAGGAGTTGGTTTTTTACAGCATAAAATAAGTATTAAATTTAAAGATGATATTATTGCATTAACTGATGAATACAAAAAAGGATATGATCGTTATTCTACAGGATTCGCTGTAAATGGATTTGTTGGTTATTTATTTTTAAGTAAAAATAGATTGTTAAACTTTTTTGGTGGATTTGACTATACTTTCGGAAAAACTAAAAGTTTAAGAAAATATAATTACGATACTCAGCAACCAGACACAAAAACCAATACAGATATACTGTATGGACTTAGAATAGGTTGGATTATCCGATTAAATAAAAGACAAGTAGATAACTTCTATTATAATTAATTTATTTTTTACTTATTTTGATACTCTTTTATCAAATATCTATCTCCTTTTACTGTTTAGCAATTAAAATTGCGGCATTATTTAACCCTAAAGCTAAGCTATGGCTAGATGGGCGGAAAAATATTTTTGATAAATTAGAAGAGGTAAATTCCACTGATAACATTTATTGGTTTCACTGCGCTAGTTTAGGTGAATTTGAACAGGCCAAACCAGTAATTGAAAAATTAGGAAAACAAGATCCAACAATAAAATTTCTAATAACTATCTTCTCTCCTTCTGGTTATGAATTTGCAGAAAAATACCACGCTGCTGATTACGTTTTTTATCTTCCTTTAGATACTCCTTCAAACGCGAAACGTTTTATTGAATTGGTAAATCCTAAAAAAGTATTTTTTGTTAAATACGAATTTTGGTACAACTACCTTTTTCAATTACGTAAAAACAAAATACCCACCTATCTTATTTCTGGAGTTTTCAGGCAACATCAAATTTTTTTTAAATGGTATGGGAGTACACATAAAAAGATGCTTTCATTTTTTACGCACTTTTTTGTTCAGAACAAAAAATCTAAAAACCTATTAAACAAACAAGGATATAATAATGTTACCATTTCTGGCGATACCCGATTAGATAGGGTTTATGAAAACTCTCTAAATCCTAAAAGTCCTCCATTAATTAAAGAATTTATAGGGAATAAAAAAACTATTATCTTAGGGAGTTCTTGGAGTAATGAAGAAGCTATTCTTATAGACTTTATTGAATTCACTAAAGAGGATCTTAAATTTATTATTGCTCCTCACGATATTAAAAAGAATAGAATAAAATCAATTGAGAAACTACTAACTAACACCCATTATATTAAATATTCTGATGCTACAGAAAAAAATATTTCCGACTGTTCAGTTTTATTGATAGATAACATTGGAATTTTAGCAAACACATATCAATTTACAGATATTGCATTTGTTGGTGGAGGCTATTCCGGAGCACTGCACAACATATTGGAACCCGCTAGTTTTGGAAACGTAGTTCTTTTTGGTCCAAAACATCAAAAATTTCATGAAGCTGAAGAATTAATTAATGCGAATGGAGCTTATGAAATAAAGGACATTGATGACTTAATTGGGATTGCCAACCTCCTATTTACCGACAATAATTTGAGCGATACTCAACAAATAAATAAAGAATACATTTTACAAGGAAGAGGTGCTTCTAATAAAATTCTAAAACAATTGGAATTATAAAAAATGAAAGCCTCAATAGGAAATAGAATTAAAGTAATTAATCAAAACTTTGAAGGCAAAATAAAAACTATCCTACAAAATAACCGACTAATTATTACATGTACAGATGGCTTTGATTATGAATTTTCGACCAACGAAGTTGTTATTATAGGAGAAGATAACAAACATCAATATACGATAGATGAAACGGCTGTATCATCAAAAATAGCTTCAGATAAATATATTAAAGAAGATTTTCTTATAAAGTATACTACAAAAAGTAAATTTCAATACAACAGAACTTTAGAGGTTGATTTACACTTAAACAAATTAGTAGAGCATCCTGAATTGCTAGACGATTGGCAGAGGCTGCATACCCAAATGCAACATGTTAAAAATTGTTTGAGTGCAGCAGATAAAAAAAACATCCAAAAAATAGTTTTCATTCATGGAGTTGGTACTGGTGTTTTAAAAACTGAATTGCAGAATTATCTTTCAAAATTTGAGAATTTAACCGTTACCACAGCTGACTTTAATGAATACGGAAATGGAGCAACGCATGTTCTGATAAAAAATTGATTACTCACCAGTAATAATTCATAATTTTGCTCTGCAAATTGTTCTATCGCTTCATGTTTACATGAAGAGGAAAGTCCGGGCAGCATAGAGAATCCGACCTAGCGAAAGCTAGGGTGTTTTTTAAGGAATTGAAGAATAACAGCTAGTGCAACAGAAAATAAACTACCGTATTTATACGGAAAAGGTGAAAAGGTGAGGTAAGAGCTCACCAGTTACAAAAGTAATTTTGCATGCTAGGTAAACCTTCGGAGCTGAAAAATCAAATAAACCAAGAACTGAGGGTTTCTCGCCCAATCTTGGAGGGTAGATTGTTAATGGATAAGGGCAATCTTGTTCTTAGATAAATGATAGAACTCGACAGAATCTGGCTTATAGATTTGTATTTATTAAAAACCCCTTAAAGCAAATACTTTAAGGGGTTTTTCTAACCTAACTAACTTTCTTAAACTATTTTATTTTAACTAAAATTAAATTCATCTGTTCCATTTCGGTTAAAAGTTCTAAATACAATTTCATTTCTCCTCGCATCATTAACTGTTTTCCTTTTTCTTTTAACGCTATATATCTTTTTCTAAGTTCTAACATAATATTTGTTTTAATTCAAAAATAGGATAGTCAATATGTATGCCAAGTTTTTAAAAAAGAGTGTTGAATTGTTAAATAAAGTTAAAAGCCATTTTCTCAATATCAAGTAAATTGTAATTCGTATCTTTACTTTTATAATGTTAAAAAAACTTACATACTTTCTTATTGCTATTGCAATTTCTCAAAGCAGCTTTTCTCAGTCGGAAGCAACTGAAGAGGTTGAATATGTTAACGAGGCTTATGTTACTTCTTTTGATTCTTTAACGACAAAAGACAAACTCCATTACGGATTTGAGCTTGGCGCTAGTATTGGAAACTCCAACACTTATGGTAATTACTTTAGTACCTATTACAAACCAATGATAAGCTATGATGTTTCTCCACGGTTTTCAATTAATACAGGATTAACCTACATCAACAGCTCTGTAAGTAATGTTCCTACAATAGCCAAAAATAGATATCAGCTTTTTTCTGGAAACATTTCTCAGTATTATGCTTTTGTTGGTGGTCAATATAAAATATCTGAAAAATTATCGGTTGGAGGATCAATTTTTTATGACTTCACATCTTACAATTCTTTTGATGGAACAATAGTTAATAAAAGAGAAGGGTTAGAAAATTTAGGATATTCTGCTAATTTCAAATACAAAATAAATGAAACTATGAGTATTGAAGGTGAAATTAGAATTAACGACAGAAATCCGTACAACCAATATGTAAGACCTTTATCTAACAGAAGCATAGGTATGGGTACTTCATTTTTCGGAAGATAAATCTTCTTCTAAATCCAAAACAACTTTATTAATATGACTAAGATTGCTGCATCTGAATTAATATTGAACCCTGACAATAGTATTTATCATTTAAAATTACATCCCCATCAAATTGCAAAAGATATAATAGTTGTAGGTGATCCGGGAAGAGTGGAAGTCATCTCTAATTATTTTGATACAGTTGAGCACAAAATTTCAAACCGTGAAATTTTAACACATACAGGAACATTAAATGGAAAAAAGCTAACTGTTGTGTCTACAGGTATGGGAACCGATAACCTTGACATTGTGATTAATGAATTAGATGCATTAGTTAATATTGATTTAAAAAATAGAACCTTAAAAACAGAACATACAGCTCTAAATATTATAAGATTAGGAACATCAGGAGCACTACAAAAAGAGATTGATATTGATACTTTTGTTATTTCAGAATACGCTATAGGATTAGATGGTTTAATGAATTATTATGATTTTAAACATAGCGATAAAGAACTAGAATTGTTAGAGGAATTTTATGCTCAAACTGGTTATTTAAAAGAATTTGCTCAGCCCTATTTTGTAAAAGCCTCAACTGAATTATTTAATAAACTAAAGAATGGCTGTACTCCAGGAATTACAGCTACTGCTGGCGGATTTTACGGTCCTCAAGGAAGAGTACTTAGAATTCCATTAAAAGAAAAGCAGTTAAATGAAAAGCTAAGAGATTTTAAAATGGATAAGTATAAAATTACCAATTTTGAGATGGAAACTTCTGGCCTATACGGATTATCAAGAGCATTAGGACACAATGCGTGTTCCATTTGCGCGATTATTGCCAACCGATTTACTGGTGAATTTAGTAAAGATTACAAAAACCCTGTTAACCAACTAATAAAGAAAACCTTAAGCGAATTAACAGATTAGAGTTAATAAGTCATTATTAAGGAATAACCCTAACTCTAATTCTGACGTATATTTGACTTATGTTGAATAAAGAATTACTTACCATAATTAGTCTTTTAGATGATCCTGATGAGAGAATATTTGGTGAAATTAGAGGTAAATTAATTTCATTTGGAGATGATATTATTCCGCATTTAGAATCTGCCTGGGAAAGTTCTTTTGATCATTTACTTCAAAACAGAATAGAAAATATTATTCATTTTTTACAGTTCGATACTGTTAAAAAAGAACTTGCCAACTGGAAAGATTCAGATAGAGATTTAATTGAAGGCGCTATAATTGTTTCTAAATACCAATATCCTGACATTGAAATTGAAGAAATTAAAAATTTCATAAAAAAAATTACGCAAGATGTTTGGTTAGAACTTAATGAGAGCTTAACAGCTTTAGAGAAAGTTAAAGTAATTAATCGAGTTGTTTTTGATTCTTATGGGTTTTACGGTAATACAAAGAACATTAACTCTCCTAAAAACTCATACATAAACAACGTTATTGAGCGTAAAAAAGGGAACCCAATTACTTTAGGAATTATATATCTTGCAATTTGCGATAACCTAAACGTACCAATGTATGGTGTTGATATCCCTGCACATTTTATATTATCATATGCAGAAACGCCTAAAGATGTTTTGTTTTATTTAAATGTTTTTAATAAAGGTGCTGTCTTTGGAACCTATGATATTGACAAATTTTTAGAGCAGTTAAAAGAAGAACCAAAAGAGGAACACTTTGCTCCTTGTACTAATTTAACAATAATAAAGAGACTCGTACAACACCTTATCTATACCTACGACAACTTAGGTTATGTGGAGAAAAAAGAAGAGTTGGATGAGCTTTATGCTTTATTGAAATAATTCCTAAATAAACAAAATAATATAAAACTGATATTAATACTATTGTTAGTGGTATCTAAAAAAGAAACACAAGCTAACCGAATATCTCAGCTAAGCACTCATGATAATAACTAAAAGTATTTAGGTTATTGTGTGAACCATCTTTTATAGTAAACAACGTAATTTTTTGTGATAATTTTGTAAGACGTTCACTCGAACTAAAAGGTATCATCTCATCTTCCGTTCCATGAAATAAGTAAACATCACTTTTAATCTTTGGTAAAAACTGATTGGTTTTAAATTGATAATGTAATAAAAGAGAGTTCGGTAAATATGGATAATGAAATTTAGCTACATTATAAAAATTATAGTAAGGTGTTTCTAAAATCAATTTACTTGGATGATTATTGTAGGCAATATAACTTGCAATTCCAGAACCCAAAGATGTTCCGTACACAATGATATCTCGTTCTTTATAGTCATAAAGCAATTCTTTATAAATTAAAGTCGCATCTGCGTAAAGCATTTTTTCATTTTTAACATTCCCTGTACTTTTACCATAGCCACGATAATCATACATTAAAACATCATACCCTTTAGTTGTAAAATCTATCGCTTTTTTTCCCCACGAATCTAAACTACCAGCATTACCATGGTTATAAAATACTATTCCTTTACTCTTTTCCGACCTAAATATTAATGCACTTATTACATTACCATCTGGTGTATTAAATACTTTTTCTTCAAATGGGGTGTCAAATATAAATTTATACTTGAGAGAAAGCTTCTCAGGATGAAAAATAAGGCGTTCTTGAAATATGTAAACAGCAATTCCTAAACCTATTAAAATTGCTGGAACAATTATTATAATATAGATAAGGATTTTCTGCAAGTTAAAAGAATGTTAAATTAGTTTAGTCTTTGCTATTAAATGGTAAATTTGAAACCTACTTAATACCAAAAATATGAAGAAATTATTACCTATTCTGTTTATCCTTTGCTTTTCTTTAGCTGGTTTCTCTCAGGATAAACCCTTTAAATTAAAAATGAAAATTAATGGAATGCAGGACTCAACTTGCTACCTTTTAAATTATTATGGAAGCAAAATGTATTATAACGATACTGCTCAATTTAATAAAGAAGGTGTTGTTATTTTTACAAAAGATAAAAAACCAAAAGGTGGTATATACATTGTTTACACTGGCGGAGAACGCCTATTTGAATTGATCATTAACGATGAAAGTTCTATTGATTTAGCAACTGACACATTAGATTATATTGGTAGAATGACCGTTAAAAAATCAACCGAGAACAAATTATTTTTTAATTATTTAAAGTTTCTTTCCGCTAAACAGAAGAGTTCTATACCTATGCGTGATAAACTTCAAGCAAAGGGAACTTCAAAAAAAGAAAAGAAAGAAATAAATCAAGAATTAGCGGATATTGGAATTGCAATAAGTAATTACCGTGCTGATATTATCTCAAAAAATAGCTCCCTTTTTATCAGTACTTTCTTTACAACAATGAATGACTCGAAAACTCCAGAGTTCAATGAAGTTAAGAATGATTCAATAAAAAGACTTTTGAAATACGAGTATTATAAAAACCATTATTTTGATGATATTGATTTTTCTGATGACAGAATTAATAACACTCCGATCTATCATAATAAAATAGAAAAGTTTTTTAAAAGCATTGTCTATCCCACTCCTGATTCTATCATTAAAGAAGTAGATGTTCTAATTGGAAAAGCAAAAGCGAATGATGAATTATTTAAATACACCACACATTATCTTCTTAGTCATTATGAGAAATCTAAAATAATGGGAATGGATGCTGTATTTGCTCACATCGGGCTAAACTATTATACACATGAATTGGCTTATTGGTTGGATTCTACACGGATAGAAAAAATTCAAGATATAGCAAGAAAACTATCTCCATTATTATTGGGTAAAAAAGCCATTGATTTAAGTTTATTAGATACTAGTGGCACCAATTGGGAACGTTTACACAATGTAAAGGCAAAATACACTATCCTTGTTTTTTGGGATCCAGATTGTGGTCATTGTGTCAAAGAATTACCAAAACTTTCTCATGTTGTTGATTCATTAAAAAAGACACTTGATATAAAAGTGTTTTCGGTAAGTTCTAATCATAGCAAAGAATGGAAAATATTTATTAAAAAAAATAACATCGATTTTATAAATGTAGCAGTTCCAATGGAGGCTTATTCTGACCAAAATAAAGCAACTCAGTTTATAATAGATGGACATACCGATATAAAGAGTTTGAACTACAATAAAACCTATGATATCTTTAGTACTCCTCAAATCTATCTTTTAGATAGCGATAAAATTATTATAGGTAAAAAGTTAGATTCGGAGCTCTTAAAACAAGTAATAAACAAAGAAGAAGCAAAATTGAAGAGATAAAATGAAAAAGTTAATTCCTGCATTAATAATAGTTGTTATTGGTATTACTATTGCCTACAACTTGAATGATAAGCCTAAGGTATTAAAGGTTTACAACCCTATTGACCTAAACCCTGAGTTAGTTGATGAATCTCTTAGAAATGTTGATAAATTTCATAGAGTTGGTTCTTTTAGCCTAACTGACCAAGACGGAAATGAAGTGACTGAAAATAACTTTAAAGATAAAATTTATATTACCGACTTCTTTTTTGTTACCTGCCCTACTATTTGTCCTAAAATGACCAAACAAATGGATAGAGTTTACCATGAATTTGAAGCCAATGATGACATCTCTTTTCTTTCACATACGGTAATGCCAGAAGCGGATTCTGTTTCTGTTTTAAAAGCATATGCTGATGAAATTGGAGTATCTGCTGATAAATGGAAATTTGTTACTGGAGATAGAAAACAAATTTACAACTTAGCACGAAAAACATACTTTGCTGCAGTAACAGAAGGTGATGGCGGAATTAATGACTTTGTGCATACCGAGAATTTTGTGCTTGTGGATAAGGAAAAAAAACTGAGAGGTTTTTATGATGGGACATCAAAAAAAGATGTTGACAGACTAATTGTCGATATTTATGCGTTAATAGAAGAGTATAAAAGTAAATAACAAAAAAATATGCAGTACATCATCAAACTAATTTCAATAGTATTTATAGGTTTAATTTTATTTTCTTGCGGAAATAAAATTAACCAAAACTCAATGTTTCAAGATCGTAATCATGTATCTAAGAAACGTGGTGTTTATGATGCAGGAATGAATAGGCATGAGGCGTACATAACACCTCCAAGCCTACAAACCAAAAAGGAATACGACAAGCTGTCTAAGTATGATACTAACCCTAAAAAAGCTGCTAAAAAGCAAGCTAAAGAGATAAAAAAGAAAAAGCTTACTACTGCAAAAGCAAGAAACAAGTACAACAAAAAACGTCACCTAAAAGTTAAGAAAACTAAAGGGAAAACAAACGGAGGGCAGTAAACTACTTCCTTCTCTTTCTACTGCCTTTAATAGCTTCTTCTTCCCAGGGCTTTTCGGGCCATAAATGTCTTTTGTACTGCATTCTTAAATCCTTACGAACATCAAAGTAGGCATTGTTCCAAAAGCTTTTTAAGTCTGACGTAATTTGTACAATTTTAAATCCTGGTGAAAGCAAATGCATCAATACACTTATTTGTCCTTGGTTCACTTTAGGTGTTTCTGCCATTCCAAAACATTCTTGTAACCGAACTGCTAATATTGGATCTGAGCCACTTGACGTATATTGTAATTTAATTTTTGAACCGCTCTTAACCTCTATTTTTTTAGGCGCATAAGCATTCAGTTTTATTTGTAATTTAGAAGTTAAACTATACTGTAACACTTCTTTTAAATTGATCTTTTTAAAATCATCTGGTGAATTAATGTTATTCAAATAAGGTAACAACCATTTTTCTATAGTCGCTAATAAAGCTTTTGTACTAACATCAGGAAAACCATCCTCGGGGTACCAAATCTTCATTGTTAAAACTCTATTCTGCCAATGTTCCACATCTTCATCCCAATTTAATAAAGCTGCTCCCTCTTTTTTTACAGCTCCAATAATGGCTTTTAAAATCAAATCCTCATCAGGGTTTTGTAAAGGCTTACTCTGTAAAACAATGTTTCCGAGAACCATATTTTCGGAAATAATTAATCCTCCCTTCTTCGTATTCCAAGCAATCATTTCCTTGGTTTTAAGCAGTGATAATAAATCTTTTGGATTTAAAGGCGAAGCCATAAAAATTTTACCTCCACCTTGACTATCATTTACATGTGCTAAAGCCAACCAAGGTTCATTCGATAAATCATCTCTATGACCTACAGAGGCCAATTGTCCGTTTGCCATTTGGAATTGTGCATTATTCCCTGGTCGTGCACAAGCAATACGTTCAGGATAGGCATACGCTAATAAAATACCAGTTTCAAAATTATCAAAAATAGAATTATCCATCTCTATTTTAAACATACTACGATATTGGGCTGCAACTTTTTCTATTCGTGCTAAACGATTTGTTCCTAATTTATCTCTACGGTACCTTCTTAATGCTTCTATTCTTAAATTAATATCTATTCCTGTTTCTGGAGGCAAAGGATCACGTTCTTCTAATAATGGAGCTATATCTGTTGCTAACGCTAATTGATTATTCTCTTTAGCTTTAACCAACATATGTCCAATACGTGGATGAGTTGGTAAACGATGAAGCTCTTTTCCATGTTTCGTTATCCTATTATTTTCTAAGGCATCCAGCTCATGTAAGAGTAAAGATGCTTTAGCAATATTACCAGCTGGAGGTGATGTAACCCATGATAATTCCTCGGCATCAACTATCCCCCATTGTGCCATATCCAATACCAAGGAACTTAAATCTGCTTGTTCAATTTCTGGTTTCCCATGATTATCAAGCCTTGATTGAGTTCCGATGGTCCACATTCGATAACAAACTCCAGCACTTAATCTTCCTGCTCTTCCTGTTCTTTGATCTGCTGAATCTTTAGAAATTTGAACGGTCTCTAACCGAGATAATCCAGTATTTGGATTAAAACGAGCTGTTCGTTCAAACCCTGAATCAACCACTATTTTAACCCCTTCAATAGTTAAACTTGTTTCTGCAATATTAGTTGCCAACACCACTTTTCGCTTACCCTCTTTATTGGGAATTATTGCAGCAAACTGTCTATTTGGTGGTAATTGTCCATACAATGGATGAACCATTATATCCTTTAATGACCTATTTAATATTTCCTCACACCTTTTAATTTCTCCTTGTCCTGGTAAAAAAACCAACACATCTCCAGCATGTTTATCTATGGCCGACTTGATAACTCTACTTGCCAATTCAGGCAACATTTTAACATCACTATCTCCTGCATAATTTACATCAACAGGATGCTGTCTTCCTAGACTTTCAACAATTGGCGATTTTAACATTTTAGATAATTCTGGCATATCTAACGTTGCAGACATTACCAAAATTCTTAAATCGGGTCTTAATACTTCTTGAGATTCTCTACACAATGCCATTGCAACATCTGCATGAATACTTCTTTCATGAAACTCATCAAAAATAACTAACCCTACTCCTTCCAATCCATTATCATCATGAATCATTCGGGTTAAAATTCCCTCTGTTAAAACCTCTATTTTTGTTTGTTTAGAAATCTTACTTTCAAAACGAATACGATAGCCAACAGATTCTCCAACTTTTTCTCCCATTAAATCGGCCATCCGATTAGCAATTGTTTTTGCTGCTAACCTTCGGGGCTCTAGCATTAAAATCTTCTTCCCGCTTAACCAAACCTCTTCCATTAAAGCCAAAGGAACCAGCGTACTTTTACCAGCACCTGGAGGTGCTTTTAAAATTAAAGTTGATGCATTATTTAGCTCGGTCTTAATTTTTGGGATAACATCCTTAACGGGTAAATCTATTTTGTTGTAATCGAAAGTCAACTAAAATTGTTCTTTAAATGAATTACAAAAGTATCATTAAATGTCACCTGAACAATATTTTATCATTCTCAGCTTGACTGGGAATCTATAAATCAACTTGAAGAATCTATTTGAACAACATATTCTTCAAATCCTTTTATTACACCTTAAATTAGTAAATGTGACTTTTAGACGTAGTTGACTTTATCATAGAAAAAAGATAACTTCGTTTAACACGATGTAAGTCTCATTTTACACAACCAGCAAGTAATTTAAACAAACCAACTCCAAACATAAATTATCTTCGCTGAAAAATCGAATTCAGATTGCGTAGCTTTTCAAAGCACATCCTTTTCATAAAAACTCAAAAACGTGCGTTTCAAGATTTGATGTGGTCATCAGTTTAATAACCTCGAAAATCTATTTTATAAAATTGTAAATCAAAACATCACATTACTTAATTGAATATACACATTACTAAGCTAATGGTAAAACATTGTTAAAATGACAACAAAAGAAAACCTTAATTTTACGGCCTAATGGCGAAACAAGGCAAAAATAAAAACGGTAAAAACAAAGCAAAAACACAGTAATTTGTTGGCCCAAAAACTCAATAAGAAGAAAACTGAAAAAGAAGCTAACAAAAAACACTTAAAAGAGATTATTAGCAAGGCTAAGGAACAAGAGAAAGAGAGATTATAATTATCTCTTTTTTTTCAAACGGAATCATTAACTTCGTGCTCAGAAAAACATTAAAAAATCATAAGGATGAAAGAAGTATATATCGTATCAGCAGTAAGAACACCAATAGGAAGTTTTTTAGGAAGTTTATCTAGTGTACCTGCTACAAAATTAGGAGCTGCGGCAATTAAAGGAGCTATCAGCAAAGCAAACATATCCGTTGATGTTGTTGATGAAGTGTTTATGGGTAATGTATTGCAAGCAAACGTTGGACAAGCTCCAGCGAGACAAGCTGCAATTTTTTCTGGATTAAATGCAAATGTACCTTGTACTACGATTAACAAAGTTTGTGCTTCAGGAATGAAATCTATCGCCTTAGGTGCTGCTTCAATTATTGCAGGAGATAACGACTGTGTTATTGTTGGAGGAATGGAAAACATGAGTCAAGTACCACATTACATGAACGCTAGAGTATCTACTAAATTAGGAGATGTTAAGATGATTGATGGAATGGTTAAAGATGGTTTAACTGATGTTTACAACAAAGTACACATGGGTGTTTGTGCTGAAAAATGTGCTGCCGAAAATAATATTACAAGAGAAGATCAAGATGCTTTTACAATAGAATCTTATACTAGATCTGCAGCAGCTTGGGATGCTGGGAAATTTAATGATGAGATTGTACCAGTTGAAGTTCCTCAACGAAGAGGTGATGCAATTATCGTTGATAGAGATGAAGAATATACAGCTGTAAAAATGGAGAAAATTCCAGCTTTACGTCCTGTATTTGATAAGGAAGGGACGATTACGGCAGCAAATGCTTCTACATTAAATGATGGTGCTTCTGCACTTGTTTTAATGAATAAAGAAAAATTAGATGAATTAGGTCTTACAGCAATTGCAAAAGTTGTGAGTTATGCTGATGCAGCTCAGGAATCAGAATGGTTTACTACTGCACCTTCAATAGCTGTTCCAAAAGCGTTGAAGAAAGCGAACTTATCAGTTGCTGATATTGACTATTGGGAATTAAATCAAGCTTTTGCTGTTGTTGGTATTGCCAACTCACAAAAATTAGGTTTAGATCCTGCTAAAGTTGATGTAAATGGTGGTGCTGTTTCTTTAGGTCATCCATTAGGAAACTCTGGTTCTAGAATTATTGTAACACTAATTAACGTGTTAAAACAAAACGGAGGTAAAATTGGTGCTGCTGGTATTTGTAACGGTGGTGGTGGTGCTTCGGCAATGGTAATAGAGAATATTTAATATAACTAAATTTATGTTTTGTTATCTTGCATCTTAATGTGAGGTAATAAAACATTTTTTTTACATAAAAATTCAATTAATTTGAAATACGGTATTTGTCATTTAAGCGTCGTACCTTGTAGGTTAGAACCTTCAGATAGCTCTGAAATGGTTACTCAATTGCTGTTTGGTGAAGTGTTAAAAATTTATGAAGAAAAACGAGTTGGCTGGAGAAAAATAAAAACAGCTTTTGATGATTATGATTGTTGGGTTGATGAAAAACAATTTATCGAAATCAACGAAACAGAATTTGAAAGACTCAACACCTCTCCTATTACCATTTGCTCAGAAATGGCAAACATTATTGAAGATAAAGAGAATGACTCTTTAACGCCAATTCTTTTAGGAAGTTCTTTACCCAACTTTAAAGAAGGCTTAATCCGATTCAACAAATTTACATTTTATTTTGACGGTCAAACAACAGATACATCACAAAAAATAAGTAAGCGTAATCTTGCTGAAAATTCTATGATGTATTTAAATACTCCTTACTTATGGGGAGGACGTTCTCCTTTCGGTATAGATTGCTCAGGCTTTACTCAAATTGTTTACAAGTTAAATGGTGTTAAATTACCAAGAGATGCTTCACAACAAGCAGAAATTGGTGAAACGCTTAGTTTTATTGAAGAATCGGAAAGTGGTGATTTGGCTTTTTTCGATAATGAAGAAGGGAAAATTATCCATGTTGGAATAATGTTAGAGAATAACAACATCATCCATGCCTCAGGTAAAATAAGAATCGATAAAATTGATCATCAAGGGATCTTTAATACAGATACCAACACCTACTCACACCGTTTAAGATTGATTAAGAAAATATTATAACGCTTAAAATATTAAGCATAAAAGAACTCCTTATTGAAATCAATAAGGAGTTCTTTTATGCAACAGCCATTCTACTATCTAACTATCTTGCTCGTATAATTTTGTTCAGCATTTGATAAGTTTAAATAATATAAACCTTTCGTAATTCTATTCAAATTGATTACCTCTTTTTGAGTTGCTGATACAATAGTTACTTGTTCTGAAATAAATACCTGTCCTAATGCATTAAATAAAACTAAATTATATGGTCCATTCGATAAGTTATTTAGACTTAATTCTAAACCACTATTAGTATTAACATAAGCCTTAATGTTGGAAGCTTCATTAATCTCATTAATACTAGTTTGAAAGTTACATGTCCAATTAACCTCAAAACCTGAGCCTCCGGTAAAATTGTTTGAATGAAATAATAATGTAAGATCTCCTCCAGTAGAAGAAATACTTGTTGGTATATTGTTGTTACAATATTTATCAATTAAATTAGGCCCTATAGTAGCACCATCATATATTGATAAGTAATCAAGATTACATAGATTAGAAGAGCTTCCTGCTTCTATATCAAAACTTACAAAGTTTAAATCAATAGTACTAGCACCACCTGGTGAAATTGTAATGAATGAACTTTGACTTACACCATAATCACCTGCCGATCCACCACTATCGAATAATGTTCCAGTACATGCTGTTTGAACAACCCCAAGACCACTGCTTGGAAAAACAACAACACAAGGTAAATTCGGGTCAACATTAATATATGAAGATTTCGTTTCAGTATCTATACCGCAAGCTGCTCCACCATCAGATACTAATTGAACGGTATACGTTCCAATTCCGCTATAAACATGTATAGGGTTAACAGTTGTAACAGTTGGCGATCCATCTCCAAAATCCCAAACAAAATTTGTTCCATTAACTCCTGTATTTGTAAATTGAACTGAAAAAGGTGCAACACAAGAGACAACATCCGAAGCTACAAAATCACTAACAGTAGATGATACGTAAACAGCACCTAGCCCTACTGCATTCCATGCATTTGTAACTGACTCAACCTCTGATGTACATCCTCCAAATAAATCAACAGTAGATTGTATTGCATAAAATCTAGCATCGTTATAGTTTGATGATGGAGTTAAGTAAACAGTTAAATTTCTAAAAGCAACTCTACTAGCATCAGTTAAACCAATTCCATTCACAGAATATGTATCTCCATTATCATTTGTACCAGAACCACCTTCTACCAACAAATAATACCAAAAATTTTGCACCCCACTATTCGAGTGTACACCTCCATTATCTGCTCCACCAAGCGGAGCCCAATTTACTCCAAAATAAGTATCTGGATCTCCTTCAGCATTTGGATCCTGCATATTTCTAATTACCCAATTTAAATCTTCACCCATTTCCCAACTATGTTGAGTTGGCCTAGTTACTCTTTCAATACTATTTCCGAAAATATCACTAAAAGATTCATTTAATGCTCCAGACTCATCTTGATAAATTAAGCCTGCAGTATTAGAGGTTAAACCATGGGCAATTTCATGCCCAGCAATATCTAAAGAAGTAAGTGGCGCATTATTACCAGTCCCATCACCATAAGTCATTCTTTGTCCATCCCAAAATGCATTCTGATAATTATTATCATGATGTACATGACTAATTAATGTAAATCCGTTACCATCAATACTATTTCTATTATGCTCATTCAAAAAATAATCATAAGTCATCTCTGCTCCGAAATGAGCATCCAGAGCTGCATCTGAAGTAGTCCAATTAGCTGAACCATTTGTAATATCCGCAGAAGAGTAATTAGTTGAATTGCCATTTGAATATGTTATAATTCCATTTCCTCTACCAGATTCTCTTAAACGAAATGGACCACTAACATCATCACATGTTATAGCTTGATTACCACTATAAAGTGTTGATGCTGTTCCTAAAACATCAGCTTCATGAATGAGATTTTCCTCCCAAACAATATCCCCATTGAGTGCATCAACATATACTTCCCTTCTGCCAAATGGTTCTTGAGCATAAATATTAAAAGCATAAACTAATTTTAACTCATTAGCAATATATCCTTTATCGTTTAACAACATTAATTCTCCTTTTGGAAAAAATGTTGCATTGGGATCATTTTGTTCAATTTTAAGATGACTCTCTTCTTCAGCCAATTCCCACTTATAAGTTTGAGCTCCAAAATGATTTAAAGCTAGATTTAAAGCTGCCGATTCTGATAATGCTGGAGTAGTTGAATTACTCACTTCATCCATTAGCTCTCCATTTACTGACTCTATTAAGCCATTTTTAACGTGAGCAATGTAAATACCATATTTTACTGGAACTCCATTTACTATTTGCTGAAATCTGAAATGCGAGTAACCTAATTGATCTTTTTCTTCCTTAATAAGTGATAGGCCTACTTTTTCATCAGATTTATAATAATGCTGTAAAAAAATTTCTAATTCACTTAAAGGCAGTTCTTTTCCTTTTTTGAATTTTATGTAATTCGGAATTGATGAGAAATATTTAAACCTTAAAATTTCGCTATTAGCAACTTGATCACAAGCTTCTTTACCTTTAAATATTGTTGACCCTCCTTCTGCATAAGTATGTAGTACAGAAAATATAAGAATGGATAGGAACACGTTTTTCATAATTTAAAATGTAGTTTAGTTTATAAAATTAAACCTTTTTAATTAAAGATAGTCTGTCAATCTGCAGGCAAAAGTCTATACATAAAGACTTATTTAATTAAAGGTTGATATTTAAAGCTTTTGGGTTCTATTAAATTAGGTGATTAATAAATATTTATTGGTTTCAACACAATTGAAATTATTACGATTTTAGATTTAAAGACACCCTCAATAAATCTACATTTTGCGATGTCATCCAGTTGTCAACATACTATATTTCCATTTAAAATAACGGTTTCAATGTTATTGCTTCCAAATGAATATGGAATAAATGCAATAGAAGAGATTTCTTTGGTAATAAATAAATTCGCTTTTTTCCCTATTGTAATACTTCCATGCGTTTTATTTAAACCCATAGCATAAGCAGCATTAATGGTAGTTGCATTAATCACTTCTTCAGGTGTCATTTTATAATTTATACACGCTAATGAAAGTACAAAAGGTATATTACCCGATGGTGTAGATCCTGGATTAAAATCTGTAGCCAAACAAACTGGTAAACCACTATCAATTAATCTTCTTGCTGGAGCATAAGGTATACTTAAAAAGAATGAACATGAAGGCAATAAAGTTGGCATCACATCAGACTGTATTAAATCTTGAATATCTTGCTCTTCCATCACTTCTAAATGATCTACAGAAAGCGCATTATTTTTAATTCCTGCTTGTATTCCTCCAATAGAAGTAAACTGATTAACATGAATTTTAGGTATTAACCCAATAGCAATCCCAGCCTGTAAAACACGGTCTGTTTCTTCTGGAGTATAATAATTTGTCTCACAAAAAACATCAATATAATCTGCCAAACCTTCAGCCTCAATAACAGGTATCATTTCATTGATAATCAAATCAATATATTCACTTCTCTTTTCTTTATATTCTGCTGGAATAGCATGAGCACCTAAGAAATTTGCCTTAATTGTTAAGTCACTTTCTGCCTTTAGTTTTTTAATTACTCTTAGCATTTTCAACTCTCCTTCTACACTTAAACCATACCCACTTTTTATCTCTACTGCACCAGTTCCTGTTTTCTTAATCTCCTCTAATCGCTGCCAGGCATCTTTAAATAAATCTTCCTCAGAAGTGTGCTGTAATTTCTTTGCAGAATTTAATATTCCTCCACCTTTTTTTGCAATTTCTTGATAGGACAAACCGTTTATTCTATCAACAAATTCTTCTTCCCTACTTGCTGCATAAACCAAATGAGTATGAGAATCGCAAAAGGATGGGAATACCATTTTTCCATCAGCATCTAATATCTCTAAACCAACCCAATCCGTTATTTCAAGATCAATCATCTCTCCAAAACCTATAATCACATCATCTTCAACTGCCAACCAAGCATCTTTAATAGATGGTAGTTTAGCCATTTCAGCACCTGCAACAGTTGTTTTAAGTTCAGTTTCAACTTGAACTAACTCTTTGATATTCTTAATTAAAATTTTGCTCATTATTTCCGTAATTATCATCCGAAATTAGTCAAAATTAATAGTATTTTAGCCTTCACAATTAACAAGGATGGTTATGGCCGGCAATTCTTTTGGCAACATATTTAAACTCACAACTTTTGGCGAATCTCACGGAGAGGCTATTGGAGGTATTATTGATGGTTGCCCTGCGGGATTAAAATTAGATTTAGAATTTATTCAAAATGAGTTGTCTAAACGTAAGCCAGGGCAATCTAAAATTGTTACTCAACGTAAAGAGGATGATAAAGTTGAAATTTTATCTGGTGTTTTTGAAGGCATAACTACTGGAACTTCAATTGGTTTTTTGATTCGAAATACCAATCAAAAACCTCAAGACTATTCACACATAAAAGATAAGTTTAGACCATCTCACGCTGATTATACTTACGAAAAAAAATATGGCGTAAGAGATTATAGAGGTGCAGGAAGAAGTTCAGCACGTGAAACAGCTTGTAGGGTTGTTGGCGGAGCAATTGCCAATCAAATTCTTAAACATTACAGCATTAGCGTAAATGCATACGTATCTCAAGTTGGAGATTTAAAAGTAATTAAGCATTATTCTGAATTGGATTTAACTACGACTTACAATAATGCCGTTCGTTGTCCGGATGAGCATTTAGTAGATATGATGTATAATTTCATTGATAAAGTTAGAAAAGAAGGTGATACTATTGGCGGTATTGTGAGCTGTGTAATTTCTGGAACACCAGTTGGTTTAGGCGAACCTGTTTTTGATCGCTTAGAAGCTGACCTTGCAAAAGCAATGCTAAGTATAAATGCTACTAAAGGTTTTGAGATTGGCTCTGGCTTTTATGGAATTACTCAAAAAGGTTCAGAACATAATGATGAATTTTACATTGACGATGAAAAAGTAAAAACTAGAACCAACAATTCTGGAGGAGTTCAAGGAGGAATTAGCAATGGCGAAGACCTCTTTTTCAACGTAGCTTTTAAGCCTGTGGCAACCATTATGCAAAAACAGAATACCCTAAACAAGGCTGGTAAAGAAGTCCCAATTACAGGGAAAGGAAGGCACGATCCTTGCGTTTTACCAAGAGCTACAGTTATTGTAGAAAGTATGGCGGCAATGGTTATTGTAGATCATATTTTAAGAAATAGAACAACTCAATTGTAAATATATCCCCAGTCAAGCTGATGATGAAAAAAAAATAAGAATATGAAAAAACTAGCATTACACTGGAAAATATTAATGGGAATGGTACTTGGAGTATTATTTGCTCTATTGTTAATTCAATTTTCTTGGGGATCAGATTTTATTAAAGATTGGATAAAACCTTTCGGAAAGATTTTTATCAATGCATTAAAAATGATAGCCGTTCCTTTAATTTTAGCTTCACTTATTAAAGGTATTTCTGATTTAAAAGATATTTCTAAACTCTCAAAAATGGGAGGAAGAACTATTCTTACCTACATTCTCACCACTGTACTTGCAGTTTCTATCGGACTAGTTGTTGTAAATTTAATACAGCCAGGTAAAAGTATTTCAGAAGAAACAAGAACTCAGTTATTAGATGATTATAAAGAAGATGCTTCTAAAAGACAAGTCGCTGCTGCTGCTCAAAAAGAAACAGGACCACTTCAAGCTTTACAGGATTTAGTGCCAAGTAATATTGTTTCCGCGGCAGCTAATAATGGTAACATGTTGCAGGTTATTGTATTTGCTATTTTCTTTGGTATGGGACTCATATTAATTCCCACGGATAAAGCAAAGCCCGTAAAAGGCTTCTTTGATGGTTTTAACGAGGTTATTTTAAAGCTAATTGATATAATAATGTTGGCTGCACCTTTCGGAGTATTTGCATTATTGGCAGCTTTAGTTGCCGAATCACCCTCCTTAGATTTATTTCAAGCATTACTTTGGTATGCTTTTACGGTTGTTTTAGGCTTATCTATAATGATTGGACTTTATGCGATTGTTGTAAAAGTTTTTGCTAAAAAATCACCAAGTTTTTTTTTAAAAGGAATAGCACCTGCTCAACTCTTAGCATTCTCTACTAGTTCAAGTGCAGCAACTTTACCAGTTACAATGGAACGAGTTGAAGAGCATTTAGGTGTTGATGAAGAAGTTGCCAGTTTTGTTTTACCAATTGGTGCAACGATTAATATGGACGGAACAAGCTTGTATCAAGCTGTAGCTGCTGTATTTATTGCTCAAGCTTTTGGTATGGATTTAAGTATTGGTGCTCAATTAGGAATAATTGTAACGGCTACTTTAGCTTCTATTGGTTCTGCTGCTGTTCCTGGTGCAGGAATGGTAATGTTGGTTATTGTTCTTGGTCAAGCCGGAATTCCTGAAGCTGGTTTAGCTTTAATATTTGCTATTGATAGACCTTTAGATATGTGTAGAACAACAGTAAATGTTACTGGAGATGCTGCTGTTTCAATGTTAATTGCAAAATCTGTTGGGAAATTAAAAGAACCAAAAATTAAAAACTGGGACGACAATTATCCTAAGAATTAATCTTTCTTAACACGTCAATAAAATAGTTAAACTTTTGGTATTTTTAATTTTTGAAAAATAAAAGCTAATCACACGTTAATACACCATATATTATGCTTAAAAAAATTCTTAAATATTTCGGTTTTACACTATTTTTGCTAATTGCATTACTTATTCTTTTACCTATTATTTTTAAAGGTAAAATTTTAGATATTGCTAAGGAAGAAGCTAATAAAAACTTGAATGCAAAGGTAGATTTTGGCGGTTTTGATTTAGGTCTAATTAGCACTTTCCCAAACTTTAATTTTGAAATTAATGATGTGAAAATTGATGGAGTTGACAAATTTGAAGGAACTCAATTAGCAAGCATTGGAAATCTTACACTTAAGTTAGATTTAATGAGTGTAATTAATGGTGATGAAATATATGTAAAAACAATAAGCCTTTCAAACCTTAATATTAATGCAATCGTTTTGGCTGATTCTTCAGCAAACTGGGACATTTCTAAAGCAACTGATGAGATTGAAGTTGTTGAAGATGAAACAGAGGAAGCTTTAGCTTTCAAATTAGGATTAAAAGATTTATCTATAACAAATGCGAACATAACTTATGTAGATAAAACAATGGATTTCTCTACAGCTATTCAAAAATTCAATTTCCACTTATCAGGAGATATGAATGCTGATGTTACTAATTTAGTAACAAAAACAACCATTGAAGCAATGGATGTTGAAATGGAAAATGTTAAATTCTTTAAGAAAACAAAATTTGAAGCGGATGCTACAATTAAAGCAGACTTAGCAAATAACAAATATACTTTTACTGAAAACGAGTTTAGAATTAATGACTTAACACTTGGTTTAGATGGTTGGTTAGCACTATTTGAAGATAATGATGATATGGATATGGATTTGAAATTTAGCGCTAAAAAGACTGGATTTAAAAACATACTATCTCTTGTCCCGGCAGTTTATATGAGAGATTTTGCTACCGTTAAAACAGCTGGTAAATTAGCATTGAGAGGTTACGCAAAAGGAATTTATACAGCAACTACCCTACCCGCTTTTGGTTTAGATTTATTAGTTGCTGATGCAATGTTTAAATACCCTGACTTGCCTAAAGCGGTAAATAACATTAATATTGATTTACATATTGACAATCCTGGAGGAAGTGAAGACAACACATTTGTAAACCTTAAAAAATTCCACATGGAATTAGCTGGTAATCCAATTGACATGAACATGCAAATTAGCAACCCTATTTCTGATGCAAGTATTGATGGTGGAATTAAAGCACAATTTAGTTTAGCCTCTCTTAAAGATGTTGTTCCGATGGAAACAGGTGATGAAATGAATGGAAATATTAATGCTGATGTTCGTTTAAAAGGAAGAATTTCTGGTCTAGAAGAAGAACGTTACGAAGAGTTTTTAGCTGAAGGCCAATTAGCGATTACAAATATGAATTATAAAAGTGATTCATTACCATACGATGTAATGTTAAAAAAAATGGTGCTAAATTTCTCTCCAAAGTTTGTTGAGTTAGCTGCTTTTGAATCTCAAATAGGAAAATCTGATATTAGTGCAAATGGTAAGATTGAAAACTTTATTGCATATGCTTTCGCAGATGATGCAGTATTAACAGGAAGGTTTAATATGAACGCTAACCTAATGAACTTAAATGAGTTTATGGAAGAAGAGGTTGAAGTTCTAGAAGTTAGTGAAGCAGTTGAGGAAGAACCTATAAGTATAATTGAGGTCCCTAAAAACATAGACTTTATATTGAATACAACTATAAAAAAAGTTGTTTATAACAATATTGACATTGATAACATTAAAGGTGAGCTAGTTGTTAGAGATCAAAAAGTAAACATGAATAGTTTATTTATGAACTTATTGGACGGAAGTATGATAATGAACGGTCATTATGAAACTACTAATCCTGAAAAACCTGGTTTTAGTTATGATATGGCAATTAAGGATTTTGATATTGAAACAGTGGTAAGCACGTTTAATACAGTTGATGAAATGGCTCCTTATGCAAAAAACATGAAAGGTAGATTCAACACCTCTTTAAATATTGATGGCGTTTTAGATCATGAAATGATGCCAGATTTAAACAGATTAACTGGTGATGGTGTAATGCAAACAAAAAGAATTAAAGTAGAAAGATTTAAGGCTTTAGATAAGTTAAGTAAGTTAATGAAGAATGATAAATTCAGTAAACTAGAAATCAACGATGCTACACTAAAATATAGCTTTAAAGATGGTAGAGTTTATACTGAACCATTTGATATTAAAATGGGACCAATTACTGGAACAATGTCAGGATCTAATGGTTTTGATCAAACAATGGATAATAAAATGACATTAAAAGTACCGAGTAAAGAATTAGGTGCTGGTGATGCAATGAATCAATTAAATGGTCAAGCAGGAAAATTAGGCATGAATTTAAAAACTGCTAAATTTATTAATGTTGACATAACAGTTAAAGGAACTTTAGATGAGCCTAAAGTTGGAGTTAGCTTAAAAGATGGCGTTGGTAGTATTGTTGATGATGTGAAGGAACAAGTAATAGAACAAATTAAAGAAAAGGTTGAAGAGGTTAAAGAAGACTTAAAAGGTAAAGCAAAAGAACAAGCTGACAAACTAATGGTTGAAGCTAAAAAACAAGCAGATAAAATTAGAGCTGAAGGTAAAACAGCTGCCAATAAAGTAAGAGCTGAAGGTTTTAAACAATCTGATGCTTTAAAAAATAAAAGCGGTAACTTTTTAGAAAAGAAAGGAAATCAATTAGCTGCTAAACAAGTAGTAAAACAAGCGGACAAACAAGCACTTAAAGTTGAGGCTGAAGCAAATAAACAAGCTAATAATGTTACAGCTAAAGCACAAAAAGAAGCGGGTAGGTTAATGGCTGAGGTAGAAAGTAAATAGTTCTATTTTGTTCATTGCAAGGAACAAAGCAATAATATTAATGATTAATAAAAAAGTAAATTGAAGAAATACAGCACCCTCATATTAGCACTCTCAGTTTCCATTGGTATTTATGCCCAAGAAGAAAACTGTCCAGAACCATTAAAAAGAGCCGTTAAACTATTTAATAAATCTCAAATTGGTTCTGTTAGCGAAAAGAAGGAACTACTCTACCAAGCCACTAAAATTGATCCTAATTATTTAGAAGCAATAGACGAATTAGCGAAGCTATCAGAACAAAAAGAAAAAAATACTACTCAGCCACTAGAAATTGTAATAGCTAGTAATAGTAAACTAGTATACTGGAAAAAGATTATTGAGATTTGCCCGGAGTACCGAAACTTTTTTCACACCTTACAATTGGGTGATTATTATTTTAGTAAAAGAGAATTTGAAAATTCAAAATCCTATTTCGAAAAAGTAATGGCTGCACCCGATGCATTTAAAAAAGATGTGCGTTGGGCAAATGATCGTTTAAAAGACATTGAAACCTATCATTCTCTAATTACCGATAGTGTTCCTTTTATACCAATAAAATTAGAAGGACCTTCTACTGGTCATGATGAATACCTACCGATGTTATCTCCTGACAACCGTTACTTGTATTTTACTAGAAAAATGCCAGACGAATCAAAAGGAGGAGCTGACAAAGGATTTAACGAGCAATTTGTTATGAGTAGAAAAATGGGGCGAAAATACTCTGGAGGAATACCTATGCCCACTCCTTTTAATTTAGGACAATACCAGGGAGGCATTTCTATCTCTGTAAACAACAAATTACTTTTTATTACAATCGTAGATGTTATACCTTACAGAGGTAAAGACAGAGCTGGGTTTGGACGAATGTTTGACAATGCTGATATTTTTTATTCGGAAAAAAAAGATGGTAAATGGACGAAGCTACAATCCATTGGAAGCAACATTAACACTCCTACCACATGGGAAGCTCAACCTTCTATTTCTGCAGATAATAAAACACTTTATTTTACAAGAGTTGTTCATCCTTTTGGAGGAGATATGGATATTTACAAATGTGAAAGACAACCTAACGGAAGTTGGGGAGACCCTATTAATTTAGGTACTCCAATTAATACACCTGGTGATGAGAAATCTCCTTTTATGCACTCGGATAGTTATACGCTTTACTTCTCCTCTAACTACCACATTGGTCTGGGTGGTTATGATATTTTTTATGCACAGATGAATGCGAAAACTCAAAAATTTAAAGCTCCTACAAACATAGGGAATCCGATTAATACACCTAAAGATGAACACGGTTTTATTGTAAGTAAAGATGGTGACAAAGCTTATTATGGTTCAGATGAAGATGGTAAAGATTTAAACATTTATCATTTTGATTTATATAAGAAAGCTCGACCTAAAGCAGTAGTTTTTGTTAATGGAGAAATGAAAAATAACTTAGGAGAAGTTCCTGAAGGAGCTAAAATAACATTAAAGAATACAACAACCAACCAAGAGGTTGATGCTGTAATTGATAAAGAAACTGGAGGTTATGTTGCTGTAATAGCTATTGAAAAAGACCAAGACGTAATGCTAACAGCTAAGAAAAAAGGCTATACTTTTAGTTCTCAATTAATATCTTCGGATAAAATTGTAGTTGGAAAGCCTGTTAAAACAGAAAAAATAAAAATTAAACCCATCGAAATTGGTGAATCCTACCAAATTAATGACATTAATTTTGCTACTACCTCTTTTAAAATTACACCACAAATTATTACAGTGCTCAATGAGTTTATAGAATTCTTAAAGTTTAACGATAATCTAAACATTGCTATTAATGGTTACACCGATAATGTTGGTGACCCTGAAAAAAATCTAATCCTTTCACAAAATAGAGCACAAGCTGTTTATCATTATTTATTGATAGAAGATATTGCTTCTACCCGATTAACATTTAAAGGATACGGTGAAGCAAACTCAATTGCTTCTAATAAAACGGCCAAAGGTAGAAGAAAAAACAGACGTACTGAGTTTGTTATAGTTAGTAAATGATATATATAACGTAAATAAAGTGTACAGCTGAACCTCATTAGTTTATTTCAATATAATAAAACACCAATAATGGAAGACATTTCGAATAGAGCTTTAATTAGCCGATTATATAGCTCAGCTAATCAACATCTGGAAGATGCTAACTTTGATATTGAAAGTTGGTCGCAATGGTATAAAAGTGTTCAGGGATTAACTGATCCAGAAAAGATGGTTTATGTGATAGTAAAACTAAATCAAACTGTTACAAATGCTGGTTTTGTAGAATTTTACGAAACTTCATTCGGAGTATTTACTCCCGAAATTATTCATGTGCTTAATGAAATTAAGGCGGTATTAACTGCTGAAATTCTTTCCAGATCATTGTCAGTTGTTAATCCAACGGGACTTTTAGATGATGCTTACAAAGAGCTTGTTTTCAATATTGAGTTATCAGAAGAACAAAAAATGCAACTTTACACGCAAGATATGGGGTACGATCAACTTCACGATCATGAAAATTTAGAGGATTTACTGGGAGGGTATTTACAAGAGCTAATCAAATAACATTATACAATCCTAGGATCTAACCTATTATCATTCCTGCAATAGTTGCAGATAACAATGAAGCTATAGAACCACCAACAAGTGCTCTTATTCCAAATGTCGATAATGTTTTACGCTGCCCAGGAGCTAAAGACCCTATACCTCCTATTTGTATTCCTATAGAAGCAAAATTGGCAAAACCACACAACATATAAGTAGCCATTATTACAGATTTATTATAAGTGAAATGAGTTATATTGGTTATATCTTTTAGCTCTGCCAACTGTATGTAACCTACAAACTCACTAGCCGCTAACTTAATTCCTAAGAGTTGTCCCATTAGCATAACATCTTCAGTAGGTACACCTATTAACCACATCAGTGGTGCGAAAATTGTTCCCAATATTGCTTCTAACGAAAACTGTTGATAAGGCGTGTGTTCAACCATCCAAGCATTGAAGCTTGTAATCTCTCCAAACCAACCTAATACTCCATTAAACATTGCTATAATGGCAACAAACACTAATAACATTGCGGCAACATTTGCTGCTAGCTTTAACCCTTCAGTCGTTCCATTTGCAATAGCATCTAAAATGTTAGAGCCTATCTTATCTTGAGAAACCTCAACATTTGTATTCACTTCTTCTGTTTGAGGATACAACATTTTAGAAACCACAATAGCTCCTGGTGCAGCCATTACAGAAGCCGCTAATAAATGCTTCGCATAATACAACCTCAAAACAGGATCATCGCCACCCAAAAAACCAATATAAGCAGCTAAAACACCTCCTGCAACAGTAGCCATTCCTCCTACCATTACCAATAGCATTTCTGATCGATTCATTCGTTCTAAATAGGCTTTAATCATTAAGGGTGCTTCTGTTTGTCCTAAAAATATATTACCTGCCACTGATAAGCTTTCTGCTCCAGAAATTTTTAAAACTTTTGTTAAAAACATTGCCATTCCTTTTACGACTAATTGAACAACTCCTATGTAAAACAATAATGAAGTTAATGCCGAAAAGAAAATGATAGTGGGTAATACCTGAAAAACAAAGATAAAACCGAAAGATTCAATATTCATTAAATCTCCAAATAAGAATTGACTTCCTTGAGCCGTAAAATCAAGTATACCCGTAAATAAACCACCAACAAACTCAAATATTCTTTGTACAAAAGACACTTTAATTACCCCAAAAGCAATCACCAGTTGAACTCCTATTCCTATTCCTACAGTTTTCCAGTTAATTGCTTTGCGGTTATTACTATAAAGAAAAGCGATTAAGAGTAAAGAGATCATACCTAATACGCCTCTCCATATTGAAGTAATAGAGAAACCTTGGTTATCAATAATTGTTTGTTGAACAACTTCCTGAGCGTTAACAGAGATAACACTTAGTATTAATAAAGTGAATAGAATAAATTTTCTTGACATAACTAATAAAAAAATAAAATAGTTTAACAAGGTATTAATTTTTTAGGAAAGTGATAATTGAAATCCCGATTAATCATTAAATAAAATTGGTTTTCCTTTATCTTAAATAAAATGGATGGTTTACAACTCGTAATCGATTTTATTAATTGGCATTTCGTCTATCTAGTTCTTCTTTTATTTTTAATGCTTCTTCGTAATTTTCTGTTTCGATAGCATCTTGAAGTCTTTTATTTAACTCATCAAGAGTCAAATCATCATAAATCAACGTTTTGGGAGTTTCAGTAACCTTCAACTCATGCTCTATCGTATCTAACTCTTTTAAAATTGAGCTTTCATCCTCTTCTGTTTCATCTAATATAATTCCAGCAGTTTCTAAAATAAATTGATACGTATAAATTGGGCATTTAAAACGAACAGCTAATGCAATAGCATCAGAGGTTCTCGTATCAATTTCAATTTCTTTACCATCTTTTTCAGAAACTAATTTTGCATAAAAAATACCTTCGACTAAATTGTAAATGATAATTTCTTTTACACCAATTTCATAAGCATCAGCAAAGCTTTTAAACAAATCATGTGTTAAAGGTCTACTAGGTTTCATTGATTCTAACTCAATAGCAATTGCCTGAGCTTCAAAACCACCAATAATAATAGGTAGCCTTCTTTTTTCTCCAACCTTTTCACCCAACACCAAAGCATAAGCCCCCGTCTGTGTTTGGCTGTAGGAAAGTCCTATTATTTCTAATTCTATCTTATCCATATTAAAAACAATAAGAGCGTATTGCTACGCTCTTATTTTTTATGTCTATAAATTCTTAATTGCTTCAATCATTTTTGGTAAAACTTCAAATGCATCACCAACTATTCCATAATCGGCTGCTTTAAAAAATGGTGCTTCCGAATCAGTATTGATAACTACAATAACTTTACTTCCGTTAACTCCAGCTAAATGTTGTATTGCTCCAGAAATTCCTGCCGCAATATATAAATTTGGTCTAATTGCTAAACCAGTTTGACCTACATGCTCATGATGCGGTCTCCACCCAATATCGGAAACAGGACGAGAACAGGCTGTTGCTGCCCCCAATTCTTTGGCTAAATCCTCAACAATCCCCCAATTTTCTGGCCCTTTTAAACCTCTACCTGCAGAAACAACGATATCTGCTTCTGTTAAAGATAGTTCTAAAGACTCTTTTTTAATTTCTTTAAAAGTAATTCCTGTACTAGGAATTTCAGCTGAAAAAGAAACAACCTCCGCACTTCCTTCTGTTACAACCTTATCTATAGAATTGGGTAAAACAGAAATAATTTTTATGCCCGTAGTAATTTCAATTTCTGCAAAAGCTTTACCTGAAAAAACTGCTTTTTTAACAACATTACCATTTGGCAATGCAATAGCTCCAGTAACTAAACCAGCATCTAATTTAGCCGACAAACGTGGCGCAACAGACTTACCTGTATAATCGTGAGTAAACACAATAGTATCAGCATCGGTTTCTGCCGCTGCTGCAGCAACAACATGCGCTATTTTTTGTGGATCAAAATTATCTAATCCAGCATCTACAATCTGCATCACTTTTGACACTCCGTATTTTCCTAATTCTTCTAATCCTTGAGCAGAACCTACTACAATAGCAATTGCTTCGACACCTGCTGCTTGGGCCAATTGACCTCCGTAATTCGCTGCTTCAAAGGCATTTTTTGTTAATGCTCCGTTGCTTGAATCTGTATATATTAAAACTGACATATCTTGATTTTATAAGTTCTTAATTAAATGGCTTTCGCCTCGTTATGCAATAACTCAACCAACTCTTCGGCTGTCTCAACTAATTTACACCCTAATTTTTCTGGAGGCAATGTAAATCCTTTTATAGCTGTGGTAGCGGATGCTTCAGAAGCAGGAACAACAGTTAAAGGCTTACTCCTTGCGGCCATAATACCTCTCATATTTGGGATGCGTGGTTCAGCCATACCTTTAGCTGCACTTAAAACAAATGGAGTATTGACTTCAATTACTTCAACACCACCCTCTATCTCTCTTTCAATAGTTGCAGTATTTCCATTCATATCTAATTTTGAGGCCAAAGATATGTAGGGAGCATTCATTAATTCTGCTACCATACCTCCCACTTGAGAACCGTTGTAATCAATCGTTTCTTTACCTGCTAAAATCAGATCGAAATCTTGTTCTTTCGCATAGTGAGCAATTTGTTTCGCAACATATAATGCATCAGTTGTTTCAGCATCAATTCGAACTGCTTGATCAGCACCAATAGCCAATGATTTTCTAATTATTGGATCACTATCCGCTGCACCAACGTTTAAAACAGTAACCGAACCTCCATTTGCTTCTTTTAACTCTATTCCTCTCACCAAAGCATACCACTCATCGTAAGGGTTTACAATAAACTGAACTCCAGCTTCATCAAACTTTGTATCACCATCAGTAAACGCAATTTTTGCCGTTGTGTCCGGGGCTTTACTTATACATACTAGTATCTTCATTATCTATATTTTAATTATTAAATTAACTCTAAATTCAAGTACGAAATTAGCAATAATCCATTGAATATAAAACATGATTCTACTCAATAAAAAAGAATTTTAAACAAGTTATATTCCTGATTTCTTTACAAAATTAACATTACATATGACTTTATTTAATTTAATACCATCACCTAAAGAAGTATTCTTTATGCTACAAATCTTTCACCTTCAATTCCTTGCTACTCCGTTTTTTTATTTGAAACAACAAGTCAGTAAATTTGATCTTCTTTTTAAAAAGAAAAAGTATGAGTTTGCTCGAATCACTTGTCTACAACTATTCGTTGATTGACTTTAAAATAAGTACTTTTATATTTTAATGCAGCAACAACCTATCATTTGCCCTTATTGTCAAAACCAACTTTTAGCGACAAGCAACAAAAATTATGCTTGCGAGCTCAACCATAACTTCGATGTTTCTAAAGAGGGCTACATAAACTTATTACCGGTAAATCAAAAAAAATCAAAATATCCTGGAGATAATGAAATGATGATATCAGCAAGAAGGATTTTTTTAGAATTGGGCTTTTATGATCCGCTAATTGAACATATAAAAACAATTATTAAAGAAGATTTTACGTTTAATAACAACCATTTTGTTGCCTTAGATGCAGGATGTGGAGAGGGTTATTATTCAGAGAAAGTAATGAATAACATCCCTGGAATGACTAGTCAAATTGTTGGGACAGATATTTCTAAATATGCAGTAAAAAATGCAGCTAAAAAATATAAAGACAACTTTTACTTTGTTAGTTCTGTCTTTAATTTACCAGTTGCTTCGGAATGCATAGATTTTATTCTTTCCATTTTCTCTCCTTTACAGCCAGAAGAATTTAAGAGAATATTAACAAAGGATGGTTACGTTATAGTAGTTAGCCCTGGTGAAAATCATTTAAAAGAATTGGCCGAATTAATTTACGAAAATTTTAGAGAACACGAGAATAATGTAATTGAAAAAATGACGCCTTCTTTGCAGTATCAAACTACAAAAAAAGCCACGTTCAACATTCATATTACCGATGTAGAATCTTTACTTATTTTATTAAAAATGACTCCCTATTACTGGAGTACGAGTAAAGAAAATTTAGCTAAAATAGAAAGCTGTAATGATATTAACATTACCTGCGACTTTAAACTCTTCATTTTTAAACGTTAGTCTTTAAAATGGATTTTACTTCAAACAAAAAACCTAACAATCGCAAGCTTTCTCTTTTTCTAAAAGCTTAACAACAGTAAGTAAAGTTGCCAAAGGTTTATCTGCACAATCCATACAAACCTCACAGTTTTCGATGTAAACCTCTAATCTCAGTCCTTCTTTAGTAGTAGAAACAATAAAATGTTCAGGGCAAGGCTTCCTGTCTTTTACACTTTTATCAAAATCTACTTCTGCATTGGCCCAAAATGTACTATCTAGAAATGTTTCAGATACGTTTTGGCATTCTAATTGACACTTTAGCTCATCGCTAATTTGTACTTCTGTATCAGCTAAGAACTCCAACACTCTATCTTCTGGTAACCATGATGCTCTATCTCCATTTCTATAAAAAATTGCCCAAACGACTACACAACCCATTCCGAAACCAATCATGTAAATAAACAAACGTCTTCCAAATCCTTTCATAAAATCACTCTTATTACATTGCCATTAATAGCAGGTTAATATCTTTATAAGGTAAGCCAAATGTTTCGGCTAAATATTTATTGGTTAACACACCCTTATATATGTAAACTCCATTTTGGATTCCTTGGTAAGATTTTATCATTGTTTCTAATCCACCATATTCACCAGTATCTAAAATTGTTGGCGTAATAACATTACTCAAGGCATAAGATGCTGTTCTAGCGACTCTTGATGCAATATTAGGTACACAATAATGAATAACACCATATTTAGAAAAAATTGGTGCATCATGATTAGTTACTTCAGAGGTTTCTATACATCCACCTTTATCAATACTGACATCAACAATTACTGAAAAATCTTTCATCTTACTCACCATCTCTTCGGTAACAACTATTGGTGCTCTCCCAACTGAACTACTTATTGCTCCAATAACAACATCTGCAGTTTTCAATGCTTTTCCTAACACTTTTGGCTGTATAATAGATGTTGCAACTCTCTGTCCGAGTAAGGCCTGTAAACGCCTTAATTTATTCATGTTATTATCAAATACTTTAACAGCAGCTCCTAATCCGAATGCTGAACGTGCAGCAAATTCACCGACTGTTCCTGCGCCTAAAATAACTACTTCGGTAGGCGATACTCCAGAAATCCCTCCAAACAACTGTCCTTGTCCTTTCCGAACATTGCTTAAATATTCTGCGGCAATTAAAATGGCTGCATTCCCCGCAATTTCGCTCATTGCGCTTACAATTGGCAATAATCCTTCAGTATCTTTAATATAATCGAAAGCAATCGCTGTAATTTTTTTCGCCATTAACTTTTTAATAAAATTCTTTGGTTGAATCGGTAATTGAAGCGCAGAAATTAACAACTGGCCATGCTGCATCATATCTATTTCTTGTAAAGTTGGTGGTTCAACTTTTAAAATCATATTTGCTTTATACACATCTTCAGTACTAAAAACAACTGTTGCTCCTGCTTCAGAATAATCTTTATCACTAAAACTCGCACCATCTCCCACTCCTGTTTCAACAATAACTTCATGCCCATTGTTTACCAATACCGAAACAGCATCTGGAACTACTGGCACTCGTTTTTCTTGGATAGAATTTTCTTTAGGTATTCCAATTTGAAGATTGCTTTTTTTACGTGCAACTTCAAGCATTTCCTCTTGCGGCATAAAGCCTTGAGCCAAAGATTTTAGTAAATCATCTGATGTATTCATCATAACAGAAATTGATTAGTTCCTACAAAGTTAAAAATTACTATTTAGTGTGCAACAGAAATAATTCTATTGTTCTCATCATCTAACATGATCTTAACTTTTACAGCACCAGGTGGTAATAAGTTGGGTATCTTTTCTGGCCATTCAATAAAACAATAACTATTATCATAAAAATAATCTTCATACCCCATATCAAACACTTCTTCTTCTTTCTCAATTCTGTAAAAATCGAAATGATAAATGGTTTTATTTTGATTGGATAAATATTCATTAACAATAGAAAAAGTAGGACTATTTGTTGGCTCCTCCACTCCTAATTGTTGACATAACACTTTAATGAGTGTTGTTTTTCCGAAACCCATCTCACCATAAAAAAGAATTACTCTTTTATCTGAGAAATCTGAAATCAACTTTTTAGCGACCTCCTTTAAATCATCTACTGAATCAGATTTATATTCCGTTTTAATCATTCTATAATTTTCACATTAAATCATTTATACACTACACCCTATCTTGCACTCATTTTAATAACAGGTATTAACATTTCTTCCATCGAAATTCCACCATGTTGAAAGGTATCTTTATAATACTTTACATAATGGTTGTAATTATTTGGATAGGCAAAAAACTTATCGTCTTTAGCAAAAACAAACGATTGACTCACATTTACTTTTGGCAAATGAGCATCTGCAGGGTTTTTAATTACTAAAACATCTTTAGCATTATAATCTAAACTCTTTCCCTGTTTGTATCTAAGGTTAGAATTCACATCCTTATCGCCCGCAATTTTTGAAGGTTCTTTAACTCTTATTGATCCATGATCTGTTGCAATAACAACCTTCCCTCCTCTAGCTGAAATTTCTTTAAAGACATCTAACAGTGTAGAATGTTCAAACCAAGATTTAACTACAGAACGATAAGCTGACTCATCTTTTGCAAGCTCCTTAACAATCTCAGTATCAGTCCTTGCATGCGAAAGCATATCAACAAAATTATATACAATTACGTTTAAAGGATTATTAAACATATCAGGCACTTCTCTCAATACTTTATTTCCATAACTAACATTTAATACTTTGTTATATGAAAATTTAATGTCTAAACCATTTCGTTTTAGCTGCTCTGAAATATAAAATTTCTCACTTAAATTTCTTCCTCCATCATCTTCATCATTCACCCATTTATCAGGATATTTTCTTGCAATCTCTGAAGGCATCATCCCTGCAAAAATTGCATTTCTTGAGTACTGTGTTGTCGTTGGTAAAATACTATAAAACGCATCTTCCTCATCAATCCAAAAATCCTTAACTAAAACGCTTCTAATTGCCTTCCATTGATCATAACGTAAATTATCAATCAACATAAAAAACACTGGAGTATCGTCATTTTTTATTTCAGGAATTACATGCTTATTAAATAAATTATGAGACATTGTAGGCGCATATCCTGGTTCATTTAACCAACTTACATAATTACGTTCTACAAATTTTCCGAACTGTGCATTTGCTTCCGTTTTTTGCATTTGAAAAACCTCATCCATCCCACTTTCATTAGACTTGTCTAATTCTATTTCCCAATGAACCAATTTCTTATAAAGCTCTATCCATTCGCTATTATCTAAATTATCGTTCAACATCATCCCTATCTCCCTAAACTCTCTTTGATAATTAGAGGTAGATTTTTCACTCACCAAACGAGTAGTATCTAAATTTTTTTTTATGGAGAGTAAAATCTGTTTTGGATTGACTGGCTTAATTAAATAATCGGAAATTTTAGCTCCGATTGCTTCTTCCATTATATATTCCTCCTCACTCTTCGTAATCATAATTACAGGTAAGCTTGGGTATTTTTCTTTCAATTTTTCTAAGGTTTCTAAACCTGATAAACCAGGCATATTTTCATCTAAAAAAACAATGTCAACCCGCTCTTCATCTAAAATATCTAACGCCCCATCTCCACTCTGTGTAGATAAAACGCTATATCCTTTTTCTTCTAAAAATAAAATGTGTGGCTTTAACAAATCAATTTCATCATCTGCCCAAAGTATTTTAATTGCCTCCATATAACTGTTTCTATTTTTTAGAATTAAATATTGCTTCTTCTGTTAAGTCAAAAATAATGTTTTACCTACTATACGTGCTTATATTTATTGTCCTTTTTATTTTTATTGACTTTTTCTTCGATAAACACATAATGACAGTCAAGATTTAATACTTTTGATATTATCAAGAAATTATCCTTTTCAATGTCAAATATCAATAAGAAGAAAATATTTAACGACCCAGTCTATGGTTTTATTACAATAAACCATACTATTATTTTTGATTTAATAGAACACCCTTATTTTCAACGTTTAAGAAGAATTAAACAATTGGGGATGACCCACCTTGTTTACCCTGGAGCTTTACACACAAGATTCCACCATTGTATTGGAGCAATGCACATTATGCAAAAAGCCATAGAGGTTTTACGTTCTAAAGGACATACAATTACAGATGAAGAAGCAGAAGGCGTTTCTATTGCTATTTTATTGCATGATATTGGTCATGGCCCATTTTCACATGCGCTAGAACATAGTATTGTTGATGGAATTTCTCATGAAGAGATTTCAACACTTTTTATGGATGAGTTAAATCAAAAATTTAAAGGAAAATTAGATTTAGCATTAACGATATTTAGAAACCAATACAAAAAGAAGTTCCTATATCAACTCGTTTCTAGTCAACTAGACATGGATAGAATTGACTATTTAAAAAGAGATAGTTTTTATTCTGGTGTTTCTGAAGGTGCTGTAAATTCTGACAGAATTATTACAATGCTTACCGTTAAAAATGATGGATTAGCCATAGAAGAAAAAGGAATCTATTCTATTGAAAATTTTATTATTGCCAGAAGATTAATGTACTGGCAAGTATATCTTCACAAAACAGTTCTTGCTGGAGAAAGTTTATTAGTTAACATTTTAAAACGAGCTAAAGAAATTGCTATCAATGGAGAAGAGTTATTCTGCACCCCTCCATTAAAAGAGTTTTTATACAATCAATACAACTTAAAGTCATTTAAAGAGGACCCTAAAATTTTAAAAACATTTGCACGACTTGATGACATAGATATTATGGCATCTGTTAAAGTGTGGACCAATCATTCTGACAAAACACTTTCTACGCTTTGTAAAATGATTACAAATAGAGATTTGTATAAAATTAAATTACAAAAGAAAAAGTTTGATAAAAGTGAAATAAATGACATTGCAGACAAGGTTAAAACAAAACTGAAATTAACTAATCACGAAATCTCCTATTTTGTTTTTCAGAATAGTATCGCTAATAACGCTTATAATCCTAAAATGGATAACATTAATATTTTGTTGAAAAACGGAAAAGTACTCGATATTAAGGAAGCTGCAGACACTTTTAACATCAGTGCATTATCTACTCCGGTAACGAAATGGTTCATGTGTTTTCCTCAACATTAGTCGGTTAAGAACTATCAAAAAATAAATTAGTAAAATCCTTTCCAAACTATTATTTTTGAATCGATGGAATTTACAGCAGAACAAATTGCAGGCTTACTAAACGGTGACGTTGAAGGTAATCCTGAAGCGATGGTTAATACTCTATCTAAAATTGAAGAAGGAGCATTAAACTCTTTATCTTTTTTAGCTAATTTAGCTTACGAAGAACATTTATATACTACTGATGCCACGGTAGTTATCGTTAATAAAGATTTAAGTTTAAAGAAAGCAATCAAACATAGTTGTACTTTGGTTAGAGTTGAAGACGCTTATCAATCTTTTACAAAACTCTTAGAGGTTTACAACCAATTTAGAAACAATAAAATGGGAATAGAAAAGCAATCTTTTATTTCAGAAAGTGCTACTATTGGTGATGAAATTTACCTTGGAGCCTTTGCTTATATTAGCGAAAATGCAGTAATTGGTGATAATGTAAAAATATACCCTCAAACCTTTATTGGCGAAAATGTAAAAATTGGAGACAATACAGTCATTTATGCTGGTGTTAAAATTTACCACGATTGTATTATTGGTGATAACTGTATTCTACATGCTGGAAGCGTTATAGGTTCTGATGGTTTTGGTTTTGCACCAAAAAAAGAAGGTGGTTTTAATAAAATTCCTCAAATTGGAAATGTAATTATAGAGGCTGATGTTGAAATTGGACCCAACAATTGTATTGATAGAGCTACAATGGGATCTACAATCATTAAAAAAGGAGTTAAAACAGACAACTTAGTACACATTGCACATAACGTATTTGTTGGAGAAAATACTGTCTTAGCAGGTCAAACTGGTATTTCAGGATCTTCAAAAATTGGAAAAAACTGTATGACTGGCGGTCAGGTTGGAATAACTGGGCATATAACGATTGGAGATAATGTGAAAATTGCTGGACAATCTGGTGTTTCTAAAAACATTAAAGACAATCAAGTAATACAAGGATCACCGGCATTTTCTTATAAAGATTACATACGTTCTTACGCTGTATTTAAGAACCTTCCAAACATACTAACTAGAATAAAAGAATTAGAAAATTTAATAAAATAGTCTCGATAATAATCGAAACGTAATTGAATTAGTCCCATTTGAATCTGAAGTGAAATAACAGGACTTAAAAAAAAAAACATGTCTAAACAAAAAACCTTAAAAGCATCTTTTTCAGTAATTGGAATTGGCTTACATACAGGAGAGAAAGCTACATTAACAGTTAATCCTGCAGCTGATAATCATGGTTTTAAATTTCAACGAGTTGATGTTGAAGGTGAACCAATAATTAATGCAGATGCAGATTTAGTAGTAGACACCTCTAGAAGTACCACATTAGAAAAGAATGGAGTACGAATTAATACTACAGAACATATATTGGCAGCATTGTCGGGTATGGAAATTGATAATGCGCTAATTCAATTAGATGGTCCTGAAGTTCCAATAATGGATGGGAGTGCTTTTGCATTTGTAGAAGCAATTAACCAAGTTGGGATAGTTGAACAAGAAGCTGAAAAAGATTACTTTGTTGTTACAGAGAATATTTCTTACGAAGATCTTGAAAGACAAACAGAGATGTTATTGGTTCCTCAAGATGAATTTCGATTAACTGTAATGGTTGATTATAATTCACCCACTTTAGGAACGCAGCATGCACACATGTATCACATTGGAGATTTTGAAAAAGAGATTTCAAAATGTAGAACTTTTGTTTTCTTGAGAGAATTAGAAATTTTAGCAAGAAATGGATTAATTAAAGGAGGAGATTTAGACAATGCAATTGTTCTAGTTGACAAACCTTTACCACAAGAAAAATTAGATGAAATTGCTGATTTATTAGGCAAACCACATATTAAAGTTGAAGAAACTGGTGTGCTGAATAATTTAACACTACACTTTCAAAACGAACCTGCTAGACATAAGTTATTAGATATTATTGGAGATTTAGCATTAGTTGGTAAACCAATTAAAGGACATGTTTTAGCTGCAAGACCAGGGCATAAAGGAAATATTGATGTTGCTAAAATAATTAAGCAATTAATTAAAAAGCAAAAGAAAGCAGCTCCTAAATTTGATCTAACTAAAGATCCTATTTACGATATAAATGATATTGAAAAATTACTTCCTCACAGATACCCTTTCTTATTAGTTGATAAGATTATTGAGATGGATGAAACAAGTATTGTTGGAGTTAAAAATGTAACATTAAACGAACCTCAATTTACAGGTCATTTTCCTAGCAACCCAGTTATGCCAGGTGTTTTAATGGTTGAATCTATGGCTCAATGTGGTGGAATATTAGCTTTAAGCTCTGTGCCAGACCCTGAGAACTATAGTACTTACTTTATGAAAATTGATAAAGTAAAATTTAAGCGTAAAGTGATACCTGGAGATACGATCATCTTTAAATTAGAGCTCTTAATTCCGATCAGAAGAGGTATTGTTTCAATGGGCGGAAAAGGTTATGTTAACGGTCAACTCGCTATTGAAGCTGAACTAATGGCTCAAATAGTTAAAGAAGAAAAATAAACACCTAAAGTTGCAGAATCAGCACATTAGAATTATCTTACAAAAAATCAATTTATAAGAATGGAAAATTATCCAAATACAAATATACATCCTGAAGCTAAAATTGGTAAAGATGTGATTATTGAACCTTTTACTTCGATTTATAAAGATGTTGTAATTAAGGATGGTACTTGGATTGGTCCAAATGTCACCATATTTAATGGCGCAAGAATTGGAAAAAATTGCAAGATTTATCCTGGAGCTGTTATTTCTGCTATTCCTCAAGATTTAAAATTTGATGACGAAATAACAACCACTGAAATTGGTGACAACTGTATTATTAGAGAATGTGTTACTATTAATAGAGGTACTACCGACAGAATGAGAACTGTTGTAGGAGATAATTGTTTATTAATGGCTTATGTGCATGTTGCACACGATTCTATTGTTGGCAACAACTGTGTTTTAGCCAATTGTGTAAACTTAGCAGGACATGTTACCTTAGGTGACTTTGTAATTGTAGAAGGAGTTGTTGGAGTTCAACAGTTTGTAGAAATAGGAGAACATTCTTTTATTGCTGCTGGATCTAACGTTAGAAAAAATGTTCCTCCTTATATAAAAGCTGCTAGAGCACCTTTAACTTTTGCAGGAGTAAATTCTGTAGGTTTAAGAAGAAGAGGTTTTAGTGCTGAAGCGGTCATCCAAATTGAAGACATTTTTAGAACTATTTATACAAGAGGTTTAAATGTTACGAATGCTGTTAAGGTGATTGAACAAGAAGCGCCTAAATCAAAAGAAAAAGAAATTATATTAAAATTTATTGAAGACTCTACTAAAGGTATTATTAGAGGTCCTCTTAATTAAACAAAATAAATGGTAGGTACATCAGAAATAAAAAAAGGATTATGCATAAGATATAATCACGGTATATATACAATTATCGATTTTCAACACGTAAAACCTGGTAAAGGACCAGCATTTATTAGAACTACACTCAGAAATGTAGAGACCGGAAAAGTAATTGATAATACATTTACTTCGGGTCATAAATTAGATGACGTTAGAGTTGAAAGAAGAACGTATCAGTTTCTTTACAAGGAAGACACTACGTATCACTTTATGAATAATGAAACATTTGATCAGACATTTGTTGATGAAAAAATAATAAATGCTCCAAGATTCTTAAAAGAAGGGAATACTGCTGAAATCGTTTTTGATGCGGATAATGAATCAGCTTTAATTTGTGAATTACCTGCTTCAATCGTTTTAGAAATTACTTACACTGAAAAAGGAGAGAAAGGAAATACTGCTACTAACGCATTTAAACCAGCTACGGTTGAAACAGGTGCAGAAGTTAGAGTACCTCTTTTTATTAATGAAGGAGATCTTATTAAATTAAGCACTGTTTCAGGGGATTATTCTGAGAGAGTTAAAAAATAATCTCAACTTAAATACAATAAAAAAACCGTCTTATAAATTCAAGACGGTTTTTTTATGTCCAAATTTTTCATTCTAAAACGCTAACTTTACAACATGGCATTTAATCTTGTATCTAACTTTGAACCTACTGGCGACCAGCCTGAAGCTATTAAACAATTAGTTGAAGGATTAAATGCTGGAATTAAAGCTCAAACGCTACTGGGAGTTACAGGTTCTGGTAAAACATTTACTGTTGCCAATTTAATTGAAAAAGTACAACGCCCTACGCTAATTCTAAGTCATAACAAAACATTAGCAGCCCAGTTATATGGAGAATTCAAACAATTTTTTCCTAATAATGCCGTAGAATATTTTGTTTCTTATTACGATTATTATCAGCCAGAAGCTTACTTACCAGTTACCGATACTTTTATTGAGAAAGACATGGCGATTAATGATGAAATTGAAAAATTACGTCTAAGCACCACTACCTCTCTCCTTTCTGGAAGACAAGATGTTATTGTAATTGCATCGGTTTCGTGCATTTACGGTATTGGTAATCCTGAAGATTTTCAAGACAATATTGTAAAGATCAAAACTGGTGATGTTATTAGTAGAAATAAATTTTTACTCCAATTAGTTCAAGCCCTATACTCTAGAACTGAAAGCGATTTTGATCGTGGAAACTTTAGAGTAAAAGGAGATACTGTAGACATCTATCCTGGTTATTCAGAAATTGCCTACCGTATTTACTTTTTTGGAGATGAGATAGAAGAAATAGAATCTTTCGACCCTCTTAGTGGAAATACTTTAGAGGAATTTGATTACCTCAACATTTATCCTGCAAGTATCTTTAATACAACTAAAAACAGATTGCAGGGCGCTATCCATGAGATACAAGATGACATGGTAAAGCAGGTTGAGTATTACAAAGAAATTGGTAAGCACTTAGAGGCAAAAAGAATAGAAGATAGAGTAACGTATGATTTAGAAATGATGCGCGAATTGGGATATTGCTCAGGAATAGAAAATTACTCTCGTTATTTTGATAGAAGGGCTGAAGGATCTCGTCCTTTCTGCTTATTAGATTATTTTCCGAAAGATTTTTTAACCGTTATTGATGAAAGCCATGTTACTGTTTCTCAGGTTGGAGCGATGTATGGAGGCGATAGATCTCGTAAACAAAACTTAGTTGAATATGGGTTTCGTTTACCTTCTGCAATGGATAATAGACCTTTACAATTTGATGAGTTTACTTCTATTATTGGTCAGGTTATTTATGTAAGTGCAACTCCTGCCAATTATGAGTTAGAACAATCTGAAGGTGTAATTGTTGAACAAGTTATTCGTCCTACAGGTTTATTAGAACCAAAAATGGAAATCAGACCTAGCTTAAATCAGATTGATGATTTGATGGAGGAAATTGTTAAGCGAGCTGAGGTTGATGAACGTGTTTTGGTAACCACTTTAACCAAAAGAATGGCTGAAGAGCTAGATAAGTATTTCGATAATGCTGGAATTCGCTGTCGTTATATCCACTCTGAAGTTGATACCTTAGATAGAGTAGAAATATTACGTGAACTACGCTTAGGTGTTTTTGATGTATTAATTGGAGTTAACCTTTTAAGAGAAGGACTGGATTTACCTGAGGTTTCTTTAGTTGCTATTTTAGATGCTGATAAAGAAGGCTTCTTACGTTCTGAACGTTCATTAACACAGACATCTGGTAGAGCTGCTCGTAATGTAAATGGATTGGTAATTATGTATGCTGATAGGATTACCAAATCAATGCAAAAAACCATTGATGAGACAGACAGAAAAAGAATAAAACAGGTTAACTACAATACTAAATATGGTATTATACCACAAGGTTTAAATAAATCTAAGGTTCAAATTTTAGGTCAGACTAAGGTTATTGAGGATGCTTACGACATTGAAGATATTGCTGATAGACCAAGTATTGCTGCAGATCCAGTGGTTCAATATATGAAGAAAGATGAACTTGAAAAACTCCTAAAAGAAACAGAACGTAAAATGAAAAAGGCTGCCAAAGCTGAAGACTTTATTGAAGCTGCTCACTTTCGTGATGAGATGATGGACTTGAAAAAGATGATTTAATAATGTTTAGTTTTTAGTATTTAGATATTCTAACAACTAAACACTATTTCTTACTCGCATCAAACAAAATAGCTTTTTCATCTGCGGATAAACTATCATAACCAGATTTAGAGATCTTATCTAAAATAATATCTACCCTCTTTTGATTTTTCACTTTTTGATTGTTATACGCCTGATTGGTTTTTGTTTTCCCTTGTTTTTTGTAAACCACTTTCATGTTTTTACGGGGTTTAAAAAAACCTTTTAAATAATCTAAAAATCGACTAAAGCCTACTGTAAAATCTCTTCCTTTTTTAAGTTGTTGGATGTACATAAATCCAAAAATAGCTCCTCCTAAATGAGCAATATGCCCACCAGAATTACTTCCTTGAATACTTACAATATCCAACACCAAATAACCCATGGCAATATATTTTAGTTTTACTTCACCAATAAACATTAATCGAACAATAAAATTAGGCACATAAGTAGCTGCTGCAACTAAAATAGCCATTACCGAGGCAGATGCTCCCAGTGCCATAGAATGTCGCATTACCTCATTAAAAACAGGGAATAAATTAAAGGATAATACATATAGTAACCCACCAGCTAAACCACCTAAAATATAAACGAGTACTAGCTTTTTTTGATTTAGGTATTGTCCAAAAATTTGGCTCCCAAAATAGAGTACTAACATATTCATAGACATATGCCATAACCCTTCATGTAAAAACATGTAAGTTACAAGACTCCATGGTTGACCTATAATTTCTGAAAAACTTGCTGGCAAAGAAAGATACTTAAACAATACATCACTCGAACCTATGTTTAATAAATATAGCACATTGCCAATAATGTAGACGGCCAAAAACAGGCCTAAGTTAACAAAGATCAACTTAATTAAAGCCGAGCCGTTTTTGTAATGTTTTTTTATATCTTCTATAAATGAATTCATTTATTTTTGTTTTTTTAATTTCATCCTGAGCTTGTCGAAGGATAAACATTAAAATATAATTTCATTATTAAATTGTTTCAATTTATTTTTTGCACTTCGACAAGCTCAGTATGACAAAAAATAAAATTTGCAATGATGTATTTATTTCAATAAAAAGTTCCTCTATCTTTTTGCCACATTTTAATAAGGATAAAACCAAAAAGCATACCACCTAAATGAGCAAAGTGGGCAACATTATCATTTGGGTTATTTGCAAATCCTGAATACAATTCTATGGCACCATAGCCCAAAACAAACCATTTTGCTTTAATCGGGATTGGTGGAAACAGCAACATTAACTCTGTATTTGGAAACAACATACCAAATGCTAATAGTATTCCGAATACAGCACCAGAAGCACCAACGGTAACACTATTAATTAAAGCATTTGTTTGAGCTAAAAGTGGATCCATAAAGTTCTTTCCTTCTAGTAATGCACCGTAACCTTCTGTCATTAATAAATCAATACCTTCTTGAGGGATTGATGCCATTAAAGGCATCAATCTGATATAAGCGACTAACATCTGAATTAATCCTGCCCCAATTCCAGTAATCATGTAGTAAATTAAAAAACGTTTAGATCCCCAAACACCTTCCAGCGTTCGTCCGAACATGTAGACAGCAAACATATTAAACAACACGTGCGTAAAGTCTCTTGAGCTGTGCATAAAAATATAGGTTACTAACTGATGCGGCATAAAACCTTCACTTTGCCAGTAATGTAAGCCTAGGTAATCAGATAAATCTATTCCCTGATTCTTCAATAAAATAGTCGCTAAAAAGAATAACCCATTAACAATTAATAGATTTTTAACAACTGGCGGTATGTTTTTAAAGTCTAACATTAATAATCAAATTGTTGGTTTAAATCATCTAAATTTAATGTGATAATTGTTGGTTTTCCGTTTGGCAAGCTGTAAGGCATTTCACATGCAAAAAGCTGATCAACCAGGGCTTTCATTTCCTCATAGCTTAATTTTTTACCAGATCTAATGCTTGCACTTCTCGCCATTGAAATGGCTAAATTTTCATGCTTTTTCAATTTCAGTTCACTCTCGTTTAACTTAAACTGCTCCAACAATCCTTCAATGGTTTTTTTAATATCTTGAGCTTTAAATTCAGTTGGTATTCCACTTACTACGAAACTATTTTTCCCCATTTTATCAAAATCAAAACCTAATGTTTTAATTTCTAGTTGTAATTCATTTAACAACTCAGCATCCGCTGAAGTAAAATCAAGTGTTTCAGGAAACAATAATTGTTGTGTTGCTCCTTTCCCCAAAGCAAAATTTTTGATGTACTGCTCAAACAATATTCTTGTATGTGCTCTTTCTTGATCAATAATTAAACTCCCAGATTTTAACTGTCCTAATATAAATTTATTATGTAATTGAATTAACGTCTGTTGCTCTTCATAGTCTTCATCTTCCCAAGAACTTGAAATGACTTGTTGCTGTTCTACAGGAGCAGCCTCAAGCATTCCTTCATCAGCATTTGGAATTAAAGGCTCCGTTTCTTGCTCAAATGAACTATAAAGTGATTCCCAATTTTTAGTAGACTGAGGCTTTGATCTTGGAGGCGGTGAGCCCTTTGGTGAAAAAGGATTGTATGCTGTATTTACTTTAATAGTTGGTACTTTAATAGGTTCTGAACTTCGCATTAAAGGCACATTAAAACTCGATTCTTGTTCGAAATCTAATGTTGGTGTAATGTTATTTTTTCCTAAGCCTTGCTTAACCGCAGTTCTAATTATAGCATAAATTGCGCGTTCATCTTCGAACTTAATCTCCGTTTTTGTAGGATGAATGTTAATATCAATTTTTGATGGGTCAATCATTAATTTTAAGAAGTACGAAGGATGTTGATCTTTACTTAATAATTGATCAAAGGCATTATTAACCGCATGATTCAAATATGAGTTTTTTATAAATCGATCATTAACAAAAAAGTATTGTTCTCCTCTTGTTTTCTTCGCAAACTCAGGTTTACTAACAAACCCTTTTATACTTATAATGTTAGTATTTTCTTCTACTGGCACTAATTTCTGATTATATTTTTCTCCAAAAACACCAACAATACGCTGTCTGAAACTTCCTTTCTTTAAATTAAATACTTCGTTACCATTATTATACATGCTAAAAGAAATATCGGCATGTACCATTGCTACACGCTGAAATTCTTCAATAATGTGTTTAATCTCAACTGGATTCGATTTTAAGAAGTTTCGTCTTGCTGGAACATTGTAAAACAAATTCTTAATAGAAAATGAGGTTCCTTTGGCACAATTACATCCTTCTTGTTCTTTTACTTCACTCCCTTCAATAAGAATTTCAGTTCCTAAATCATTCCCTTCAACTTTTGTTTTTAAAACTACTTGAGCAATTGCCGCAATTGAAGCTAAAGCTTCACCTCTAAATCCTTTGGTACTTAAGTTAAATAAGTCATCAGCACTTTTTATTTTAGAAGTCGCATGTCGTTCAAAACTTAAACGAGCATCCGTTTCTGACATTCCAAAGCCATTATCTATTACCTGAATTAATGCTTTACCGGCATCTTTTATTACCAAAGAAATATTATCTGCACCTGCATCTATTGCATTTTCGAGCAACTCCTTAACCGCACTTGCTGGTCTTTGAATAACTTCTCCTGCCGCAATTTGATTGGCTACAGCATCAGGTAATAATTTGATGATATCCGACATTAATTGATTCTAAATTTTGATTGTCAAATTTACTAAGAAGATTAGGGGAAATTGAATATAACGCTATTAATTATTTGAGTTTTTTGAATTATTAACAGCTCAATGAAATTTACTACTTTTGCAAAAATAATTATTTGATACAATGGCTAAAAAAATTAATCCCAAAAGAAACCTCAAAAAAAGTAGAACAAGTACTTTTCCTGTTTCCGAAGCAACCGAGTTGTTTAAATTTTTACAAGTTATTATTAACGATAAGAGTAGAAATAAATTAAAATCCATGCTTTCAAACAAGCGTTTTAAAGTGGGTAAAGAAATAATTACACAGCATAATCACGAATTAAACATTGGTGATGAAGTAACTGTTAACTGGGATGGCGCTTTTATAAAAGAAAAGTACGAAGGGGTTAAAGTTATTTTTGAAGATGATGACATTATTGTAATCGATAAGAAAAGTGGTTTACTCTCAATTGGTTCTGCCAAAGAAAAAAGACAAACAGCTTACCGTATTGTTACCAATCACATTCAACAATTAAACCCTGTAGCACGCCTTTTTGTTATACACAGGCTGGATAGAGAAGCTTCTGGTTTAATGGTTTTTGCAAAAAACAAACAAGCTCAAGTAGATTTAAAAGATAGCTGGGAAAGCACATTTCAAAAAAACCTTTACTTAGCCGTTACTGAAGGTACAATTGAAGAAGATATACTAACCATTTCTTCTTATTTAAATGAAAGTAAAGCGCTAATCGTATATTCAGGTAATAATCCTAAAGTTGGTAAAAAAGCAATTACCAGTTATAGTGTTATTAAGAAAAATGAATTCTACACCTTATTAGAAGCCACGCAAGAAACTGAACGTAAAAATCAATTAAGAGTACATTTACAGAGTATCGGACATCCAATACTTGGTGATAAAAAGTACGAATCAACTCAAAATCCAATTAATAGAACAGCTGTTCATTTAAGGAAAATTCACTTTATTCATCCTGCTACGAGTGAAAAAATGGATTTCCAAACAAAGGTTCCAGAAGATTTCTTAAGAATTTTTAGACATAATTTTTATCGTTAATATTCTTTTCTAATTAATCCATTCTAGATGATCCCCTCAAAGGGAGGTGAAAAGGATAGGCTGTATTTTAATAATAAATAACGAAGGATTCTTATCAATGAAATTACTTCGTTATTTTCTTATGCTTAGGAATTAGCTTTAAAAATTTACTGCCAGTTTTGTGTATATTTGGTTCTTAACCATGGCAGTTTGAAGCTATATTTAGTGATTGTTTAGGTAAATTAGCACAGTTGAAAAGACTCAAAAAAATCCTTATACCATTGAGTTTATTGCAAAAAAAAGAGTAACCATTTCTGATTACTCTTTAGTAGCGGGGACCAGACTCGAACTGATGACCTCCGGGTTATGAGCCCGATGAGCTACCAACTGCTCTACCCCGCGATATATGTTTAAAAGATTTCTTTTTTTATTCTTAATTGGCTGCAAATATACCACTTTTTGACTATCAACACGTATTCCCGTAATTTATTTTTAATAATCATAACTTGTTTCTTCCCAAACTTTTGAAAATCAGACGTTCAACACAAGAAAAAAATCGACTAGAATAAGTCAATATCAGTACGTGTTCAAACAATATTCTGTTTCTTTGCACTTTTAAAGAAATAAAACACATGCATAAAGCAGGATTCGTAAACATTATAGGAGCTCCCAATGTAGGGAAATCAACACTTATGAACGTTTTAGTTGGTGAACGTTTATCAATTATTACTTCAAAAGCACAAACAACTCGTCACCGTATATTAGGTATAGTAAATGATACCGATTATCAAATTATCTTTTCTGATACTCCAGGAATTATTGATCCGGCATACAAAATGCACGAAGGAATGATGGGATTTGTTAATTCAGCTATATCTGATGCTGATGTTCTATTAGCAATGGTTGAAGTACATGAAAAAGCTTTTAAAGATGAAAACATTCTTGAAAGACTTCAAAAAACCGATACTCCAGTTGTTTTATTGATTAATAAAATTGATCAAATTGAACAAGATCTTTTAGAGGAAAAAGTAAACTATTGGGCTGCACAAGTTCCCAATGCTAAAGTATTTCCAATATCTGCATTACATAATTTTAATGTAGATCAGGTTATCATGGAAATTAAAGCTGCGTTACCAGAATCGCCACCTTTTTATGATAAAGACACCTTAACAGATAAGCCTGAAAAGTTTTTTGTTTCTGAAATCATTAGAGAAAAAATTCTATTGAATTACAAAAAAGAAATCCCTTACTCATGCGAAGTTGAAATTGAAGAATTTAAAGAAGAAGAAAAAATAATTCGCATACGTGCAGTTATTATGGTGATTAGAGATTCTCAAAAAGGAATTATTATTGGCCATCAGGGCAAACCATTGAAAAAAGTTGGGACTGAAGCTCGCTTAGACATGGAGAAATTCTTCGATAAAAAAGTTTTTTTAGAGCTTTATGTTAAAGTAAATAAAGACTGGAGAAATAATGAAACACAATTAAAACGTTTTGGATACCTCAATAAATAAGAATTAGCTAATTTAGTCGGCTGATATGGGAAATATAGTAGCAATAGTAGGAAGACCAAATGTAGGTAAATCGACACTTTTTAATCGATTAACCGAATCACGTAGTGCCATAGTTGATGAAGCTAGCGGAGTTACACGCGATAGACATTATGGGAAAGTAGATTGGAACGGTAAAGAATTTACTCTAATTGATACTGGAGGATACGTAAAAGGATCTGACGATATATTTGAAGAGGAGATTAGAAAACAAGTTATTATTTCTATTGAAGAATGTGACTTAATAATTTTCGTTGTTGATGTAACTTCGGGAATTACTGATTTAGATCAAACAGTAGCCAATCTTCTAAGAAAATCAAATAAAAAAATCATTTTAGTTTCTAATAAAGTAGATAATCACGATAGAATTATTGATTCCAGTGTTTTTTACGGAATGGGAATTACGGATGAAATTCATAATGTATCTTCTGTTAACGGAAGTGGTACAGGTGATTTATTAGATGAAGTGGTAAACTGCTTGGAGGATAATCCAATTGAAGACGATGATGATGGAATACCTAGACTAGCAATAGTTGGGAGACCTAATGTTGGAAAATCTTCTTTATTAAATGCTTTAATTGGACAAGAAAGAAATATTGTTACAAGTATAGCTGGAACTACAAGAGATTCGATTACAACGCACTACAATGCTTTTGGTTTTGACTTAAAGTTAATTGATACTGCAGGACTAAGAAAGAAAGGTAAAGTAAACGAAGATATTGAGTTTTACTCTGTAATGCGTTCGGTTAGAGCGATAGAGAACGCTGATGTATGTTTATTACTTATTGAGGCTTTAGATGGAATGATGGCACAAGATATGAATATCTTTAACCTTGCTATTAAAAATAAAAAAGGCGTTGTCATCTTAGTAAACAAATGGGATTTAGTTAATAAGGAAACCAATACAGCTAAAGAGTTTGAAGCAAGTATTAGACAGAAAATAGCTCCTTTTACTGATGTGCCTATTATTTTCACTTCTGTTGAAAATAAACAACGTATACATAAAGCATTAGAAGAGGTTGTTAAGGTGTATGAAAACCGTGTAAGAAAGATTCCTACTTCAAAATTAAATGAAATAATGTTAGGTATCATTAATCAAAATCCACCACCTTCCAGTAAAGGGAAATGGATCAAGATTAAATTTGTTACACAACTACCTACTCATGCACCTGCGTTCGCATTCTTCTGTAATTTACCACAGTATATTAAAGAACCTTATAAACGATTTTTAGAGAACAAACTAAGAGAGAATTTTGATTTCACTGGAGTTCCCATACAAATCTTTATGCGAAAAAAATAACCGTCTATGACGGGAATAATTACTGAGGAGTTTAACTCATCTTTTATTTCAAAAATAACAATAATGAAAAAAATAATTTCTTTTGCTTTTATGCTGACAATTTCAGCGAGTACTTTTGCTCAAAGCAATAAAGCAAACCAACCTGAATTAGATTCTGGCACTATTGAGTCTCAATTTGATTACATTATTAAAAAATCAACAAGATTTAAAGATTTTCAACTCATTAGAAGACCTTCTATTCTTAAAATTAAAGCACACACGCTTGATTCAATTAAGACGGCACATGAATACTTAGTAACGGCTAACAAATCTTTAGCGCAGAATAATGAAACTATTAGAGATTTAGAAAGAGAGGTTGAAGAGCTAAAGAGCAAAGTAACTTCAATTTCGAAAGATGTTGACAGTATTTCTTTCGCTGGAATAAACCTTAGTAAGATAAGTTACAATATGATTACATGGTCTATAATCCTAATTTTACTGTTTGGATTTATCGCTTTTACCTCAATATTTAAGAAAGGAGTTATTGATACAAAAACAGCTAAAACGAACTTAAATAAGTTAGAAAACGATTTTGAGTCCTTTAGAAAAAAAGCAATGCTAAAAGAACAAGAAGTTATGCGAAAACTTCAAAATGAACTTAATAAAAATTCACATTAATTTTTAATAAACTATAAAAAATCCCCCGAAGTAGTTTCGGAGGGTTTTTTATGAATTAATATTTATAATCTATTGTATTATTAATTTTTGAACCTTAACGTTATCATCAGCGTTAAACTCTACAAAGTAGATCCCTGAAGCTAACTTTCTTTCCTCATCTATCTTCAACGTATATTTTCCTGCGCCAAACGCTTGCTCGTTAATTACATTAGTCACTTCTTGCCCTACTGCATTTCTTACTTTAATACTCAACACTTTTACAGCTTTAACTAAATTAAATGATATTTGAGCGCTTGAATTTGTTGGATTAGGATAGATACTAAAGCTAGCGATATTACTAAAATCTTCAACATCTACTACTCCTCCAATATTGATATCATCAATGTAAATATTATTTCCTCCGCCCGATGCAAACTCAAACTTAAAACGCACATTTGTTGCACTAGAAATAGTATTTAAGTTAACCGTTCTAGTTATCCAATCACTTGCTACAGGAACAAAATTAGCTGATTGCGTAGAATTTACAGAAGGTAAATTAGCAGATGTAAGTAATAAACCAAACATCCAAGTCTCCCCACAATCAATAGAGGTATAAACATAAAGCCTGTCAACATCTGATGAATTTTTCTTAGCAAATGCCTGCTTAAAAGTCATTATTTTTGTGGAAATTGAAGATATATCATACGAAGGGCTAATTAACACGTCTAATTCACCATCATTTCCAGTAAAATAATTACGAATCCTTATAGAACTTGAACCAGTAGTAGAAGCAACAGAAGTCTTTTCCCAGCCAAAGCCTTCATCATTTTCAATTATCCAATCAGTATTAATTTGTGATGAACTTTCAAAACTTTCAATTATTTCTCCTGAGTAATCTGCAACTAAAGAACTTACTGTAATAATATTTGTTTTTATAAGAGGATTTGCTACCCCCCCTATAGATGAAGGTTGATGAGTTACACTGTAAGTTCCAGTTGTATTATATACAATTGTTGGATTTGAGGTTATATCTACATTTGGAGTTCCTCCGGTAAATGACCAATTCCAGGCTGTTGGAACTGCATTATATGAATCATCAGTAAAAGTTACTGAAGCTCCTTTACAAATATATTCTTTATCATAACTGAAACCAGCTATTGGAGCACAATTTGCTACTCCATAAGGATCTGCTACTCCAGTTGCTAATAGATTAACAGTAGTCCAAAGAGTATTTCTCGAACCCCAACCAGAATTTAAAGCAGCATGCATTCTACTTTTTTGACCATCAGTAAACATTCTAGAACATCCTGAATACTCCATATAATTCTGTACATTATCTAAGCTACCACAACTAACAAGTGCCGTATTACATACTTGAGCTCCCATACATAGAGGCGTATCGGCCACTCCATCATCTATACCACAATTAGAAGCAAGCCCTGGAGTATTTGAACTCCCCCAAAGGTGTGGTAAATTTAAAAAGTGACCTACTTCATGCGTGATAGAATTCCCTAACTGAGCTGATCGAATAACTATTCCATGCCTACTCTGAGGTATTCCGCTAGCAGGATAATAAGACCATCCACCTGATCCACTCGCCATAGTTTGTCCAACCCAAATATTTAAATACTTAGTCGTATTCCAGTTGACTAAAGTTTTAGCATTTTCTGTCATCGCATAAGTTTCCGTAGAAACTGTCCTCGTTATTCCTTCAGTACAATTTCCATTGGGATCAAGATGGGCAAGTCTAAATTGAACTTCAATGTCAGCTGTAATCCCAGAAAATGAAGGTATAACTTGAGATAAATCAGCATTTAGCTTTTGAAAATCTTCATTCAAGTTAGCTATAGAAGCCTCTATCGCAGCATTCGAAATATTTTCAGCTCCATTATTGTGTATAACATGAAATACTACTGGGATCGTATAACTAATTGGCCCCATTTTATTCGACACATGGTTTTTTGCATATTCTTTTGTAAATTTATTTTGCTCATCCATTATTAACTGAATAGAAGGGTCTTCCAACAATCTTTTATTATGTAAAATTGCTGTTCCACAATTAATTCTATCTGGTTCACTTAAATCATACGCCTGTGAGCTTCCGTTAAACGGGGATACTGCGGTAATTATTAAGGCTAATACTATCTTCTTCATTTTTATTTTTTTTATTGAACTATTAATTTTTGAACTTTAATGTTATCATCTGCATTAAACTCAACAAAGTAAATACCTGATGCTAATTTTCCTTCTCTATCTATCTTTAGCGTATACTCGCCTGCACTAAACGACTGTTTGATAATTACACTTGCTCTGTACCACACCAATCTCCAACTCTACCTGATTGGGCATTAATATTTCCTAAAAATAGAAATGCCACTAGTACTGATAAAATTAGCTTCACCTTACTCATTCTTTTAAAATTTAATTACTTTTTTAATAACATGTGAAAAATCAAATATAACTAAAACATTCCTTTTTTTTCGGAACTATTCGACTACCGGCAAGTATTCTCTACTTAAAGACAATATTCCATCGTTTTACAAATCTCTTACTGAACAAATCACATTTTTTTGCAATGTATTTTCTGTTATAAATCGTAAAACTTTTTGTGCAGTAATTGATGAGCTGGTCAATTCTCCATCTTGCTTATAATTGATAAATCGTTCCACATTTGAAAATACAGATGGACTCGATTTCCTTATTTCAATTTGCATATCAGTATCTATAATTCCTGGAGCTAAACTCAGCACTTTAATATTTGATTTATCAATATCTGATTCCACCTTCAAGACTTGACTAAACATATCTAAACCTGCCTTTGTTGAGCAATAAATATTCCACCCATCAATCGGGTTTCTTCCTGCACCTGAACTAATATTTAAGACCATTTTATCACAGTTTAAACTAGTGTATTTTGCTATTAAATTATTTGTTAAAATAACAGGCGTAATTAAATTCAAATTATAGCAATCTATTATTTTTTGATTGTCAAGATTCCCTACATGATTAATATCTCCAACCATTCCGGCATTATTGATTAACACAATACTTTTAGGCTTTCTAAGTGTTGGAAAAGAAATGTTTTGGACTTCAGACAAATCACTTAAATCTACATTAGTATGATGATACCGCTCATGCTTTAAAGAGGACGTTCTGGAAAACCCATACACAAAGTTACTTTCGTCTTTTAACAACAAATCCAGCAAAGATTTTCCTAAACCTTTACTTGAGCCTGTAATAAAATAATAATTCATATCTATTTTTAGTTCAATGATTTTTCTAAATTACTCTAAACCTATGTGTATAGCTTTAGTTCCAAATTTCATGTCTTTTTCGTTTTACAAAATCTACCTTTTTTTTGAGTCAGGTAAAGTTAATGATTATCATTCTAACTTTTTATAAATAACATTAGGACTCCAATAGTCTTTAATTTTATCATCAGCGCCATGCAACCAAGTCAGTAGAAATTCGTTTCTAAACTCTATAAGAATATATAACTATGAAAAAATTGATTATTTTATTAGCAATATTTGCCTTTTCAACTGCTAATGCTCAACAAAAACATGCGCTATTTTTAGGAAATAGTTATACTGGAGTAAACAACCTTCCGCTACTCATTAAATCAGTTGCAATAAGTTTTGGAGATACCTTAGTTACAGATCAAAATATTCCAGGAGGCCATCAACTGATTCAACACTCAACAAACACAACAAGTTTAGCGAAGATTAATTCTCGTAACTGGGACTTTGTTATACTCCAAGAACAAAGTCAAAAACCTTCTTTTTCTCCTGCTCAAGTTGCAACGGATGTATACCCGTATGCTTACCAACTAAACAATACTATTAAATCAAATAATTCTTGTACAGAAACGGTATTCTATATGACTTGGGGAAGAAAGAATGGGGATGCTTCAAATTGTGCTTCTTACCCTCCAATATGTACCTACGAAGGCATGCAACAACGCTTAAGAGAAAGTTATATGGAGATGGCTGACAGTAACAATGCAGCTGTTTCTCCTGTTGGAGTAGCATGGAAAACAGTTAGAGATAGCTTCCCTTTAATTGAATTATACAGCCCCGATGAAAGCCACCCGAGCATACAGGGGAGTTATTTAGCTGCGTGTGTCTTTTATGCTACACTCTATCAAAAATCACCTATCGGATCTACCTATCTACCTTCAGGCCTTAATAATAGCGAAGCTTTTTATTTACAAACTATTGCTTCATCCACCGTGTTAGACAGCTTATCATTATGGGGAATAAACACTAATAAACCTATCGCTAATTTTACTTCTACAGGAAACCCAGTCGTTAACTTTACAAACACATCTACAAATGGAGTTAATTACGCTTGGAATTTTGGCGATGGAAATACAAGTATGCTAGAAAATCCAACCAACACATATATAAGTACTGGAAATTACACAGTTAAATTAACTACTTTTTCTGCAGACACTTGCTTTACAAGTACCAATAATCAAACGGTAAACATAGTCATTACAACTATCGACAAGCAAGAAATTCTAAACAAAATAAAAATATACCCAAACCCAGCTAATAGTTTTATTGAAATTAAGACTGATTTAGATTACAGTTATATCTCTATTATAGATGTTATTGGAAAAATCATTAAACACGTAATTTCTGAAAATAAAATTGATATTAGCAATTTAACCAATGGAATTTATTTCATTAAAATCACAGGAGAAAAGAGTACTGTAATTAGAAAATTTATAAAAGAATAAACTTCTACACTTATTTATATAACCAAAAAAGTCTCGAAATATTTCGGGACTTTTTTTGGTTATAAAATTTACTGCACTTATAAAGAATCAGTGTGAAAAAGGATCAACTATCAATCTTAGCATACTTAGCGTTAGCTTCAATAAACTCTCTACGAGGCGGGACTTCGTCCCCCATTAACATAGAGAATGTGTGATCTGCTGATGCAGCACTCTCAATCGTAATTTGTCTTAATGTTCTGAATTCTGGATTCATTGTAGTATCCCACAATTGATTTGCATTCATCTCACCAAGTCCCTTGTAACGCTGTACATGAACGCTTGATTCTTTTCCAGCACCTTGCATACCTTTAATAGCCAATAGACGCTCTTCTTCATTCCAACAATACTTTTGCTCTTTTCCTTTTTTCACTAAATAAAGTGGTGGAGTAGCAATATAAATATGTCCTCTCTCTACCAACTCATACATGTGACGGAAAAAAAAGGTTAAAATCAAAGTCTCAATGTGTGAACCATCAACATCGGCATCACACATAATAATTACTTTATGGTATCTCAGTTTTTCAGTATTTAATGCTCTTGCATCTTCTTCTGTTCCAACTCTTACACCTAAAGCAGTATAAATATTCTTAATTTCTTCGTTTTCAAAAATCTTATGGTGCATTGCTTTCTCAACATTCAAAATCTTACCTCTTAACGGCATAATTGCTTGAAAGCGTCTATCTCTTCCCTGCTTTGCTGTTCCACCTGCAGAATCTCCCTCTACTAAGTATACTTCACATTCTGCTGGGTCTTTAGAGGCACAGTCAGAAAGTTTTCCTGGTAAACCAGAACCTGTCAATACATTTTTACGCTGCACCATTTCTCGTGCTTTACGTGCAGCATGACGAGCTGTTGCTGCTAAAATTACTTTCTGTACAATTTGCTTCGCATCGTTTGGATTTTCTTCTAAATAATTCTCTAACATTTCACTTACTGCCTGACTTACTGGAGCAGTAACTTCTCTGTTTCCTAATTTTGTCTTCGTCTGACCCTCAAACTGAGGTTCTTGAACTTTAACAGAAACAATTGCAGTTAATCCTTCTCTAAAATCATCTCCAGATATTTCAAATTTCAATTTAGACAGCATACCAGAAGCATCTGCATATTTCTTTAAGGTATTTGTTAATCCTCTTCTAAAACCTGAAAGGTGTGTACCACCCTCATGCGTGTTAATGTTATTTACATAAGCATGAATATTCTCAGCATAAGAAGTGTTATAAATCATAGCAACCTCAACAGGTATGCCATTCTTTTCTCCTTCCATGCTAATAACATCCGAAATTAAAGATTCTCTAGTTTCATCAATGTATCTAACAAATTCTGCTAAACCAATATCAGAATAAAACAACTCAGTTTTATACTCACCTGTTTCAAGATCTTTATTACGCTTATCAGTCATGGTAATCTTAATCCCTTTATTAAGGTAAGATAACTCACGCATTCTGTTTGCTAATGTTTCATAGCTATATTCTCTTAAATCAAATATTTGAGGATCTGGCTTAAAAGTAACTTGCGTTCCTCTTTGTTCTGTTACACCAATTTCAGCAACAGGATCAAGAGCTTTACCTCTAGAATATTCTTGCTTATAAACTTTCCCGTCTCTATAAACAATAGCTTCTAAATGCTCAGATAATGCATTCACACAAGAAACACCAACACCGTGTAAACCACCAGATACTTTATAAGAGTCTTTATCGAATTTACCCCCAGCACCAATTTTAGTCATAACTACCTGTAGGGCAGAAACTCCTTCTTTTTTGTGCATATCAACCGGTATACCTCTACCGTTATCTTTTACTCCAACTGAATTATCTTCGTTTATCCAAACAGAAATTGTATCACAATGCCCTGCTAAAGCTTCATCAATAGAGTTATCAATTACTTCATAAACTAAATGGTGTAAACCTCTTAATCCAACATCTCCAATGTACATAGAAGGACGCATTCTAACGTGCTCCATGCCCTCTAGGGCCTGAATACTGTCTGCTGAATAAGCTTTCTTTTCTTCTTCGCTCATAATTAATTTAATTTTTTGCTCTTTTTTGAAGCAAAACAAATATACTAAATGAGTCTATTTTAAATTGATTGGATGCTTGTTAAAAGTGGGTACTTATTAACAATTGTATTAACAAAAGCAGTGTATTCATTGTGTTTATTTCAAGACCTCTACAATAGGACTTCCAGTACATGCACTTGGCATTTGAATTTGCAATAAAGCTGCAATGGTAGCGGAAATGTCTGGGATCACAACAAAGTCATCTGATTCACCTTGTTTTACCCCAGTTCCATACCATAACAATGGCACATGCGTGTCATAACTATAAGGCGATCCATGCGTTGTTCCCGTAGAATATCCGGCAGGAATCCAACCAGACTCTAAAATATACAACACATCACCAGAACGTGATTGATTGAATCCTCTTTGAGCATTTGCCATAATTCTATCACTAAACTCTGTTGCTTTTAAATTGGTTGCTGTAATCGCTTTAGCAATTCCATGTTGAGACAATAGAAATTGTGCGATTTCACTTTCTATGTTTTTTAATTTTAAATTATTTTGAGCAATATAATCATGCTTTAAAAACACTTGATAATTAGACACATTTGCTACAAGCGAATCTGTATTAAATGACTTTTTTAAATGACTTTTTAAATCAGCAGTCATCTTAGCTTGATCAAAGTAACCAGCAGGCAAGTTGTTATCTATTAAATATTGAGGAACATTAACCGCTCCATGATCTGCTGTTAAGAAAATTAAAACTTCATCATCCCCAAATTTATTTTCCAGATACGTTAAAATCTCAGCCAAATCTTTATCCAGTCTTAAATAAGTATCTTCAATTTCTATTGACATTGGACCATATTTATGACCAATATAATCTGGAGAAGAAAAACTTACGGCCAAAAAATCTGTAAACTCATCATCCCCTAAATTTTCGCCTTCAATAGCTGCCAATGCCAATTCCTTTAAAATGGTATTTCCAAATGGTGTAGCTTTTATTAAACTGAAATTGTGATTACTATCTCGTAAAGCTTTTAAATTATGTGGAAAAACAGGAGCTTCCTCTTCGTTAAAAGTTCCTTCATAAGGATTGTTATCCGCTATGCTTTCTAAATAAGATTTAATAGGCAACATAGTTTCCCAAGTTTCATTTAAATATTTATTACAATTGTGAGTCTCATTTACTTTTTGAACCCATTTGGGCAGTTCTTCCATATAAAAAGTACTACTAATCCACTTCCCTTCATTTCCACCATCATACCAATAAGCAGCATCTGCTTTATGTCCCGCAGGTAAAATTGCACCTCTATCTTTTATTGATATCCCTATAACTTTCCCTCTATTATTTGTAGCTAACTTCAACTCATCTGTTATTGTTGTACTTACTAAATTTCTTGGTGACATTTTACCAGAAACAGTTTCTGTTCCAACTGTATTTTCTGAAGCATCCCCTGTACAATACATCGAGTTATTCGTAAATTTATTATACCAATTATTAGAGATTATCCCATGGTTTTCTGGGGTTGTTCCTGTATAAATTGAAGCATGTCCAGGACCTGTATAAGTTGGCATATAATTGTAGTTTGCATTTTTACAATTAAACCCTTTGTTTACTAATTTTTTAAACCCATCATCAGCGTATTTACCCCAAAAACGTGTTAAATAATCATACCGCATTTGATCGACAACAATACCGACAACCAATTTTGGCTGCTTCTTTTGTCCTTGACTTAAAAATGGTAGTATTATTAAACTTAAAAGAATAAATCTTCTCATTGCACTTGATTTTTTAAAATAAAAAACATTAACGAAACACCAACTAAAATGCTAATTACAATATTTAATACTGCAACTAAATAATTTCCTTGTTTCAATAATTCAAAGGTTTCGAAACTAAATGTAGAAAATGTGCTAAACCCTCCACAAAAACCTGTAATAACAAACAGTTTTAACGCCATGTTTCCTGAGATTTTTCCACTAAAGTAAATTACGGCTACTGCTAACAAAATACAACTCAATGTATTTACTAGGAATGTTCCCAAAGGAAAATTTGTTATCACCATTTTTAATGAAAGCTTAGAAATTCCATACCTAAACAGACTACCCAATCCTCCTCCAATAAATATCGCTAATAGATTAATCATAAACTATCTAATTTTAAATTAAATTTTTGATTGAAAAATTTAAACAGTAGATACACTAAACAGGCTATTATTGCGCCAAGAGTTCCTCCACAAATAATATCTAAAGGAAAATGTACTCCCACATAAATCCTACTATATGAGACCAATGCAGCCCAAAACAACATAACAGGAAGTACAAATTTAAATTTCTTCTTAAATAATAACCCTGCAAAAACTGCCAATGCAAAACTGTTGGACGCATGAGAAGAAACAAATCCGAACTTACCTCCACAATGCCCATTAACTGTATGGACCAAATCAGTAATTATAGGATTATGACAAGGTCTTAACCGCTCAAATACTTCTTTAAATAATTTAACGGAAATCTGATCTGCTAAAGCCATCGCTAAAACCAAGAACAATAAAACATACACTACTCTCCATCCAACTCTTAAATAAGCTAAGAAAAGTAAGCCTAAAAGAAATGGAATCCAGAAGGCCTTACCTGTTACCCCATAAAAAAAACGATCACCAAAGGAATTGTTAATTCCATTTAAAAAAAGAAATAAGTAGGTGTCAATATCTATTATGAAATCTAAGATAGGTCTAAATTTATTGTAAACAAAAGTAACAAATAAAAATAGTAAAGCTTTTCTAAAGCATTACATTTGCAGATAAGTTTTGGAACCAAACAATAAATATTCGAAAAGCGAAAAGCTGAAAAGCAAAAAAGCTATTGAAAATCTTTTTAGCAAAGGAAAGGCTATTAATGCTTTTCCTCTTCGGGCAATCTATACTAAAAAACCTATTCCCGAAAACGTTTCTATAAATGCCGGAGTGGTTGTTTCTAAGAAAAACATTAAGCTTGCAGCTAATCGCAACTTAATAAAAAGACGAATGAGAGAAGCCTACCGTTTAAATAATCATGCGCTAAAAACGTATCTTAACGTTAAGGATACCGAACTTGACATTATGTTTATTTACTCCTCTAAAGAAATACTTCCTTTTGCAACAATTGAAGGCAAAATGAAAGCACTTCTAACACGCTTATCTGAAATAGATTGAAGTGGTTATTCAGTAAAATATTTGTAATTCTTATTCAATTTTACCAACTAAGCATTTCCCCTGTTTTTGGTCAGAATTGCAGATACACCCCTACATGTTCTCAATATAGTATTGACGCCATCAAAAAACATGGTCCGTTTCATGGCGGCTGGATTGGTCTCAAGAGAATATTCTCCTGCCATCCTTGGGGTGGAAATAGTCACGATCCTGTACCATAAGATGTAAGAACTCATAATATTTCATAATTTCTTAGCAATCTAAAATTCCTTAACGTATTTTGCGTAGAGATTCATAGTAATTGCGCTTAACAAATAAATTGATACACATGAAAAAACATATTAGCAAAATAGTTGTAATTGTAGCCATTGCAACAACATCAATATTTACAGTTGGATTTACAGAAAGTAGTTACTTTGAAGTCTCTAAAAACTTAGATATTTTCGCTACTTTATTCAGAGAACTCAATATTTATTATGTTGATGATGCCAACCCCGGTGAGTTAATGAAAACTGGTATTGATGCTATGTTAGAGTCTTTAGATCCTTACACCAATTTTATTCCAGAATCTAAAATGGAAGATTACAAAATGATGACTACAGGACAGTATGGAGGAATTGGCGCATTAATTCAAACTCAAAAAGATAAAGTTGTAATTTCTGAACCTTACAAAGGGTTTGGTGCTGACAATGCTGGGCTTAGAGCCGGAGACAAAATTATTAAAATTGATGGAAATGATGCTGTCGGAAAAAACTCGAGTGAAATACGTGAGTTTTTATTAGGTCAACCAGGAACTACCCTTGAAATGGTTATAGAAAGACCCGGAACTACCGAGTTAATAAATAAAACAGTAACCCGTAGTAAAGTGAAAATAAAAGATGTTCCTTATGCTGGAATTGTAAGTAATGACATTGGATACCTTAGATTAACAGGCTTCACATCCTCTGCTAGCGCAGAAGTTAAAGCTGCAGTAGACCAATTAAAAGAGAAGGGAGCTAAATCGCTCATCTTAGATTTAAGAGGTAATGGTGGTGGACTTTTAATAGAATCCGTTAATATCGTTAACTTTTTTATTGAGAAAGGAACACCTATTGTATCTACAAAAGGAAAAATAAAAAACTGGAACAAACCATACAAAGCTCTAAATGAACCAATTGACAAAGACATTCCTCTTGTTGTTTTAATAAATGGAAGTTCTGCTTCAGCTTCAGAAATTGTATCTGGATCTTTACAAGACAATGATAGAGCTGTAATTTTAGGTTCGCTTTCTTTTGGGAAGGGATTAGTACAAAACGTTAGACCATTGAGTTACAACTCAAAATTAAAAGTTACAGTAGCTAAATATTATACCCCTAGTGGTAGATGTATTCAAAAATTAGACTACTCTCATAAAAATAAGAATGGGAAAGCCAATAAAGTTCCGGACTCGTTAATTACAGAATTTAAAACGGTAAACTCTAAACGTAGTGTATTTGATGGTCAAGGTATTGCTCCTGATATTGAGGTAAAACGAAACCTATTAAGTAACATTTCAACAAGCTTATTGTTAAAGCGTTTATTCTTTGGATATGCAACAGAATTTAGATTAAAACATGATACAATTACTACCGCTAAAGATTTTTCTCTTTCGGATGACCAATATGAAAACTTTGTTAATTATCTTGCTGACAAGGATTATGAATACACAACAGAAAGCGAAGACCTGTTAGTTGCTTTAGAAAAAGCAGCTAAAGATGACAAGTACTTTGATGACGTAAAAGCAGAATATGAAGCGTTAAAAAACAAACTGAATCATAACAAAAAAGGAGACTTATATAAATTTAAGGATGAAATAAAGTTTATTCTTGAAAACGAAATAGTAACAAGATATCATTATCAATTAGGTAAAATTGAAGCTTCACTACAACATGATCCTTTACTAGATGAAGCAATTAAAACATTAAAAGATAAAGCGCTTTACAGTTCAATTTTAGCAGGAACGAATAAGTAGAGATGAATTACCCAATCAATGCCTTATCATTAAAATGGTAAGGCATTTTTTATTTCCTAGATATGTGTTCTTTAAAAATTCTAATAAATTCAATCAGGATTAAGTCTCTTCTATTTTTATGTGCACTTCTAAAAACTAAATACTCTCGAAATATTAAATCCAAGTTTATACTCTCCTTGACCCCAACCGCTAGTTGTAGCAGGTATAATATCGTTTTCGATTAACCCTGCCGAATTAGTTACGTTAATATGAAATACATGTCCCCCAGTCTCTATTTCAATACCTGCACCAATTGCATCATAATATCCATTATCAGAATCTCTAAATTTAGAGAAAGCATGAAAGTAATCAAATACAAAAGCCATTCTCTTCGTAATTTTAAATCTACCAGCAACTCCAATTGCAAAAATATCATTCTCATCTACAGAGGCATTTGTAGGATGAATAATCGTTTGATCTACATAGTTTCTATGAACAAAAGTTGGCAATACTTCTAAAGATATTCCTCTAGTTATTTTACTCGCAATTATTATTTGATGCGCATAAGACAATCTGTTTTCAAATTTATTTCCCGAAACATCTGCAACAAAAGAAACTGCAGCACTTGTGAAATAGGCAGCAGAAATAGGTAATCCACTTTCTTTTTGTTCTAAAAATCTAACTTTTAAATTTCCATCTACATGCTCATTCATTTTACTTCTACCTAATCCTACACTTAACTTATCAGTAATTCCATAAGTAAGAGAGAAACGAATGTTAGAAGCATTTTCTAAACCATACAAAGTATGACCTCCTAAATTAGATCCTTTTTTATTTGAAATATCCATATCACCAAAACGATGAGCGATATTAAACTCTAACGTATTCTTTTTAACAGTTTGTATGGTTTGAGCATTAATTACAGCAGTACCTTTAAAAGTTGCCAAAACCTTTTCTGGCTCATAGTCTGCAGCAGACTCCTCCTCTAACATCTTCATTAAATCATCCTGTGCATTAGCTACAGAAAAACATACTAGACAAAAAAGTATTGCTAAAAATTTATTCATTTTCTAAATTATTTTTTAAGCTCAAAGTTTAAGTTAACAGTAACTTTAATCGTTTCTGCAATATTCTTAACGACTAACTTTGGTATATCAATTTTATGATCTTTAACTTGAATATCAAACACTGTTTTTACTGAAATATTTCCATCAAGAATTATAACTTCTCCAGCGATCACCCTATTCTTTTCTACACCATGAATATTTAAGGTTCCTTTGACTGTTAATTTATAATTTCCATCAACAGAATAATCAATTTTCTCAATAATTTTACCTTTAAAAGAGGAAACTTTATACTTATCACTTTCCATATAATTTTCATTGAAATGCTCTTCCATTAAAGGCTTTTCAAAATGAAAACCAACATTAGTCGCCATAAAAGCTAAATCACCGGTTGCTGGCTTAATCAAACCTTTTACCTTATCATTAACAGCATCAATGTTTTCCATCGGAGTTTCCGAAAAAAACGAGATATCACCTCCAACGACCTTATATATTCCTTGACCATATCCAACTATTGTACATAGAAATAGTGTTAAAAACGTTATTTTTTTCATCATTTTATTTTTTAAATTAATATTACTCTAAAGCTCCCTGATCTAGCCACGACTGTAAAATATCTAATGTTGCCTGAGGCAAAAGCCCTCCCGTAGGCATTGGCTGTGAACCCCCACCCTGAATTGCCCAAAACAACAAGTCTCCACTATCAGCAATAGCTTTAACCTGACTATAATTATTTAGAAAAAGTCCATTTTGACCACCATGACAACTGACACAATTATTGTCTATAATTGTTTTCACATCATTTGTATAGGTAACAGATGTTTCTGCCACAACAATGATTTTCTCTGGTTCAGGTAATTCAGTTTTATTATAAGAACAAGATGCTAACAAAACAAAACACGCTAGTGTTCCAAAAATAAATCCTCTTTTACTCATGCGCTTATTTTTTAAGGAACATTAAATTAATCTTTAATTATTTTTTTACTCACGACCTTACCATCAACTTGCAAGTTAAGAATATTTATGCCAGTAGGTAAATTTTCAACATTTACTTTATTTAATCCTTGAGCAAATTTTAACACTTACTTACTCTGTATGTTAAATCTGCTTGTGATAAATTCTCTTCAATACCCGTTGCCAAACCTTCTGTTATTATTAAACTTTTGGTGTAGACTTGGTCTCCCTGAGAAGTACTATTTGAATTAGCAGCATTAAATGTGCCATAAAAAGTCACATCTCCAGTTACTGCTGCTGGAACTA
>Ga0307996_1000002_pt1 | contig 70217 bp, 57 predicted proteins | sample Davwhametageno35_FD_203143 | JGI IMG/M metagenome (GOLD analysis project Ga0307996, IMG submission 203143) | Marine microbial communities from Davis Island wharf, Antarctic Ocean - #35 | ecosystem: Environmental > Aquatic > Marine > Unclassified | place: Antarctic Ocean: Davis Island wharf...
GGCAAAAGGTTTTAAGTTGTTGAGTAAAATGAACCAACAACATGGATTTGATTGTCCTGGTTGTGCTTGGCCCGACCCAAAAAAACCCTCTGTTTTAGGTGAATATTGTGAAAATGGAGCAAAAGCGATTGCAGAAGAAGCAACAGACAAAAGAATTAAAGCAGATTTCTTTTCTAAAAACTCCGTAGAAGATTTAAGCGAACAAACAGATTATTACATTGGAAAACTAGGTCGTTTAACCGAACCAATGTATTTAGCCAAAAACAGTTCTCATTACCAACCAATTTCTTGGGATGATGCTTTTGCTAAAATTGGGAACAAATTAAACAGTTTAAATTCTCCTGATGAAGCTGCATTTTATACTTCTGGAAGAACAAGTAATGAAGCTGCTTATATGTACCAATTAATGGTTCGACAATTCGGAACAAATAACCTACCCGATTGTTCAAATATGTGTCACGAATCTAGCGGTGCAGGATTAAGTGCAACTGTTGGTATAGGAAAAGGTTCTGTTACTTTAAATGATATGCACGAGGCTGAACTGATTATTGTAATGGGTCAAAATCCGGGTACAAATCATCCGAGAATGCTTTCTGCTTTAGAAAAATGCAAGAAAAATGGAGGAACAATTGTAACCATAAATCCTTTAGATGAAGCCGGAACAAACACTTTTGTAGACCCTCAAAGTCCATTAGCGATGCTAACTGGCGGAACAAAATTAGAAGACCTTTTTTTACAAGTTAAAATAAATGGAGATGTTGCTTTATTAAAAGCAGCTATGATTTTGATGTTGGAGGCTGAAGAAAAAAATCCGAATAGCGTTTTTGATCACGATTTTATTAAAGAACATTGTACTAATTATGCTGATTTAATTGCTCATTTAAAAGCCTCAGACTATACTGAATCAGTAAAGGATAGTGGCGTTTCTGATGAAAAAGTTAGAGAATTTTCTCAATTACTAATCGCTAAAAAGAAAACAATTATTTGTTGGGCAATGGGAATTACTCAACACAAAAATGGTGTTGAAAACGTACAAGAAATTGTTAATGTTTTATTATTAAAAGGAAGCATTGGAAAACCAGGTGCAGGGACTTGCCCCGTAAGAGGGCATAGTAATGTACAAGGAGATAGAACAATGGGGATTTGGGAAAAACCAAAAGAACCCTTCTTAAAAAAATTAGACAAGCGTTTTAACTTTACAGCACCAAGAGAGCACGGTTATGATGTGGTTGAAGTCATTAAAGCAATGGATGAAGAAAAACTGAAAGTGTTTATAGGTTTGGGTGGAAACTTTATTTCAGCTACTCCTGATAGTCAGTTTACTGGAGAAGCAATGCAAAAATGCGAATTATCAGTTCAAATTTCTACAAAGCTAAATCGTGGGCATTTGGTTACCGGACAAGAAGCCATTATTCTTCCTTGTATTTCAAGATCAGAAACAGACATTCAAAAAAATGGAAAGCAATTTATAACTGTAGAAAACTCTATGGGAGTTGTACATAAAAGTACCGGAAGTTTAGATCCTGCCTCTAGCAATCTTTTAAGCGAACCAGCTATTGTTGCTAATATTGCTAAAGAAACTCTAAAAAACGATACTACCAATTGGGAAGATATGATGAACAATTATGATGTCGTTAGAGATCATATTGAATCTACCATTGCTGGGTTTGATAATTTTAATACAAGAGTTCGAGTCTCTGGAGGATTTTCTTTGCCAAATGGATCAAGAACGAGAGCTTTTACAACACCCGATAACAAAGCTCATTTTACCATAAATAATCTTCCTAAAAAAAATATTAAGGAAGGTAATTTTATTATGATGACCATTAGAACGCACGATCAATATAACACTACCATTTATGGTATGGATGATAGGTATAGAGGGATTTCTAATGAAAGAAGAGTTATTTTAATGAACCCTTCTGACATGAAAAAGAAAGGCTATAAACAAGAACAAATCGTTCACCTTACCAGTCATTTTAATGGAGAAGAAAGAAACGCTAGTAATTTTAAAATTGTAAGCTACAATATCCCTGAAGGCTGTATTGCCTCTTATTTTCCTGAAACGAACGTGTTGATTCCATTAAATAATGTAGCTAAAACAAGTAATACTCCTGCCTCAAAATTTGTAGAGGTAAGTATTAGTATCTCTTAAAGCAAGATATATAGCTAAAGTCAAATTAAAGTACCAACTATGAAAATATTAAAAAACATATTAGCTGTAATTTTAGGAATTATTGGTAGTAGCATTATAAATATGCGCATAATTGAATTAGGGCCTCACATTATTGCAACACCTGAAGGGTTTGACAATACAAATCTGAAGAAATGGGTGAGATTACTAAAATTGGTCTTTTCGATTGGAGTTTTAGACCTAATAAACGTTTGCCAGAAATACCAAGAAGAATACCTAACTTAAAAAATTGGGAAACCTTAATTGATCCCTCTTTTCAAAATAGTATCTACTTTTTAGAGTTAAATACAGATAATTTACGTGTATTTTAAGCTGCAGGATTTGCTTAAATGGTGAATAAATATGCTTTCGAATATAAATTAGAGAAGAACTTATTTATAAAAAAAGAAAAAGCTTTATTACGGATAATATCTTAATATATTCTTATCGATTTGTATGTTTCACATCCATAAAAAAGTTTAAAACTTAAATGTTTCAGGTCACTTAAACGTTAGTTTTTTTCTTCATAAAATGAAGTTTAAATAACAACAATAGTAACTAATAGAAATACTAAAAAGGATTTCATTTTAAGCTTATCGATAAGAATAAAATAGTACAATATTAATATAATGTTTGCATAAATCATATTCAGTACTAAAAATAGTTAAATTTGCTTTATCTTATCCCTAAAGAACGATAATCAATATGGATTCATCAAAAATAAAATTCAACACTGCTGATCGACCAGAATTTGTAAAAGAACTGAGATCAAGAGTAAACGCTTACTTTAAGGAAAATAACAAATCGAAATATGGTAATGCGAATATGGTGATTAAAACCATTTTTATGCTTAGCCTTTATTTTGTGCCTTATTTCTTTATCCTTTTTAACATTACAACGAGTAGCTGGCTTACGCTAAGTTTCTGGATACTAATGAGTTTTGGCATGGCAGGTATAGGCTTCTCTATTATGCATGATGCCAATCATAGTGCTTATTCTAAAAATAAAAACGTAAATAAATACCTCGGTTATTTAATTAATCTAGTTGGTGGAAGTTCTGTTAATTGGAAAATTCAACACAACGTATTACACCATACCTATACGAATATTGCCAATCATGATGAAGATATTGATGGTCCTCTAATGCGTTTTGCCTACAAAATAAAAAGACACAAAGTACACCGTTTTCAAAAGTTTTATGCGTGGTTACTTTATGGTTTAATCACTTTATCTTGGTCTTTAAAAAAGGATTTTATTCAATTGAGAAGATATGGAAAAAGAGATTTATTAAAAACACAACAAATCACTTTTAAAAACGCTTTCTGGCGATTAATCTCTGCAAAAGTATTCTACATTTTCTATGTGTTAGTATTGCCTTTAATTTTTTCTGACCAGCAGTTGTGGTTAACACTTGTGTTTTACTTAATTATGCATTTCACTTGTGGGTTTATTATTTCAATAATTTTTCAATTGGCACATGTTGTTGAGGAAACTACGTTTCCTCAACCAGATGAAAATGGAAAAATGGAAAATAACTTTGCGATACACCAACTTAATACTACAGCAAATTTTGCAAAAAATAATCTACCACTTTCTTGGTTTGTTGGCGGATTAAATTTTCAAATTGAACATCATTTATTTCCCAACATTTGTCATGTACATTATAGAAAAATATCCGGAATTGTAAAAGATACTGCAACTGAGTTTAATTTACCTTATAATCAAAACAGCTTATTTGGAGCAATTTCAAGTCATGCAAAACACTTAAGCCAATTAGGAAAATACGATTTAGCTTAATTTAATAAGGTATTTCACAACACAGAACACTGTAATCACTTCACCAGACACAACCAGCATTAATCCATCAGTATTTCAATATTGATGGATTAATGCTATTAAACACCTTCTGGTAATTTAATTACAATCGATATAGTGACTGAATTTACAGCTCTATTTATAAAGGTTGTAATGACGAGAACCTACTTCTATAGTATTGATACAGGTGCTAAAAAATTTAAAGAATCGCTTATCTTTTAAATATACTCTAGAAAAAAAAAGATAGCATTATTCCTCCGGTAGTTGTCGCTCCAATTGATGTTTCTGTTGCACTTGCTTTTCCAAATGCATTTATTGAAGTATCCGCACCACTAACTGGTTGAGTATTTGTGTTCGCACTAAAATCACCTCCCGTTTTTATGTAGTTAAATGCATATCCAAACTCAACTCCTAAACTTAAATTTTTAGATAGAAAATAGTTGAATCCCGCAATGGCACCTAAACCAATTCCTGCACCACCATCTTGTTGTAATGTTCCTCGTGTTTTACTCGTTCCAGTTACATCGGTTTCAGATAAATCAGTATTTGTTTTACTAGCACCAATTCTAATAATAGATAAATCAGCACCAACATAAGGATCCAATCTTCTGGTTGTTCCTAAATGCTTCTCAATACCTACAGAAACTTTAAAGTCAAATCTAGAAGTTGTAGAATCTACAGTTTGTAAGGCTCTATTACCACTTGCTAGAGTTACACTATCCTCATTAAAATTATTGTTATTTAAATACGCTGCACCAAAACCCAAACGTAATGCTAGGTTATCTTTTAAATAATGACGCCCAATTAAGTTGTATTGCCCCAAGCTATCTTTATTGTTATCAATAACAATATTGTTGATTACTCCTGAAATATTTAAAGAAAATCCCCAATTCCCTTTAATAGGTTTTAATCGCTCTTTAGTTTGAGCGTTAACAATAAATATTGTTGCGAATACTAATGTAAATGCTATTGCTATTTTTTTCATAATCGATTAATTTTGAGTTATAACTACTTTTATGGTCGTTTTATTACATTCAAGTTGTTAAATTAATTATTTATACAACTAATCAATAAATAAATAGCAGCTATATTTATATTTGAAGCAATGATTAGAATAGGATTAATATCAGACACACACGGTTATTTAGACCCTAAAGTAGAGAAGTACTTGAAGGAGTGTGATGAAATATGGCACCTTGGTGATGTTGGTACCCTTGATGTAATTAAACAGCTTACTAAAATAAAACCTGTTAGAGGTGTTTACGGAAACATTGATGGACAAGATATTAGGAATGTTTTTCCGAAAGAATTAAAATTCACTTGCGAAGAAGTTAAGGTTTGGTTGATTCATATTGGAGGTTATCCTAACCGATATGCTAAAGATGTAAAAAAACGAATTGAGTTTAATGCTCCAGATTTATTTATTACAGGCCATTCTCACATTTTAAAGGTGATGTATGATAAAAAGTTAAGTCTGCTTCATATTAACCCAGGTGCAGCAGGTAAAAGTGGTTTTCATAAAGTAAAAACACTCATTCGATTTACCATAGATAAAAAAGATATAAAAGATTTAGAAGTGATTGAATTGGGGCCAAAATAAAACATCCCTATTCTTGTTAGATTTACTTTTTCATTAAAAACACTAACTTCATTTTAATAATATGCAGGAAACATTTCTAATAAATATATAAGCTGTAATTCATAAAATAATAAGGAGGTTAAAATTCTATTTAAAATAAGTATCTTTATAAAATTAACATAAATAAAATCAAATAAAAATGGAAAATTTGGTAAAATTGGCACAAATAATTGTAGCAATATCTGTTGCTTATGTTTGGATTTTCAGATTTCATAATGTCCTTAATGAATTTAAACAATTTGAATTGAGTGATTTAATTCGAAATTTAATAGGAGCTACAAAAATATCTTTAGCAACATTGTTAATTATAGGCATTTGGCATTCATCACTAGTTCCTATTCCATCTGCACTAATGGGGATTTTAATGATAGCCGCTCAATATTTTCATTTCAAAAAAAAGAATTCATTTATCAAACGTTCACCCTCGCTAATTCTTTTGATTTTATGTGCTTTTATCACATTATTCTCAATTCAATAATAAAATATGGATATAAATAAAATATGTATTTTAATATCCAGTTTATCCTTTTTCATTTATGTAGTATCCTACTTCACCTCACCACATATGAAAAAAGAATTTAAACGGTTTGGATTAGAAAAGATTGGTTTATTAACAATTATATTACAATTTTTGGGAGCTGTAGGATTAATCGTAGGACTTAAATTTAATCCAATTTTAGCAATTTCATCTTTCGGTCTTGCACTACTTATGCTATCTGGCTTTATAGTGAGAATAAAGTTAAGAGATGCCATTTGGATTTCATTGCCAGCTTTATTCTATATGGGCTTAAATACTTATATCTTTTTGGTAACAATAAATTAACTGGCTATCAATATTTGAAATTAATAAAAAAAACGCTCAATATTTTTTTAGGAAAAGTAAAATATTTAAGAGTTGCTAAAAATGCATAGACCATATTTAAACGACTAAATATGACCAACGTTAAACAAACTTGCTGAAAACTGAAATCGCATAACTTTTCAAGGAAAATATTTTGTAGCTCATGCTATTTTTTTAAGACAAAAATCTTCGCTTAAAATTGAGCTCAATAGTTTCTCATTTTTTAAACAGTAAAGCCTAAATTTGGTTTTTTCAAAAGAAACAGTAAGAAATGAATCCATTATTAGAAAAATTTAAGACACCATACAACACTATTCCTTTTTCAAAAATTAAAAAAGAGCACTACAAACCAGCATTTGAAGTTGCTATTAAAATAGCGAAAACTGAAGTGGATGAAATCGTAAACAATCCCGATGAACCTTCATTTGAAAATACGATTGTTGCACTAGATTTTAGTGGTGATTTATTGGGTACTGTTTCTAGCATATTTTTCAATTTAAACTCTGCTGAAACATCTGATGATATTCAAGAAATTGCATTAGAGGTATCTCCCCTTCTATCTGAATTTAGTAATGATATTGGATTAAATGAGAATTTATTTAAAAGAGTAAAAGCTGTTTACGATAAAAAGGCTCAACTTCAATTAACGACTGAACAAAATACCCTATTAGAAAAAAACTATAAGAGCTTCGCTAGAAATGGAGCAAACCTTAATGCTGCTGATAAGAAAATTTTAAGAAAAATTGATAAAGAACTTTCTCAGACTTCTTTAAATTTTGGAGAAAATGTATTAGCTGCAACTAACAATTACGAAATGCACATTACCAAACAGGAAGATTTAGTTGGTTTACCTGATGGGATAATTGAAGCTGCTGAAATAACTGCAAAAGAAAATGAAAAAAAAGGCTGGATTTTTACATTAGATTTTCCAAGTTATTTTCCATTTATGACTTATTCTTCCAACAGAAAATTGAGACAAGAAATAGCTCTTGCTTCTGGTTCTAAAAACTCTAATGGAGACGATTTAGACAATCAATACAACGTGTTAAAGATTATTGAATTACGTTTCCAAAGAGCGAATTTGTTAGGATACAAAAACCATGGCGATTTTGTATTGGAAGAGCAAATGGCTTCAGCCCCTAAAAAAGTAATTGATTTTTTAAATAACCTCATTATTAAATCTAAGCCAACAGCATTAAAAGAAAAAAATGAACTAACGGCTTTTGCAAAAGACATTGATGGTATAGAAAAATTAGAAGGTTTTGACACTAGCTACTACACTGAAAAGCTAAAGCAAAAGTTATTTGATTTAGATGATGAGCAGTTGAAGCCTTATTTTAAATTAGAAAATGTAATTAATGGTGCTTTTACAGTTGCTAATAAATTATATGATTTAAATTTTGAAGAAGTTTTTGACATTGATAAATATCATAAGGATGTTATCACCTACAAAGTAACTGACACTAATAATGAGTTTGTAGCTATTTTTTATGCTGACTTTCACCCAAGATCTGGGAAAAGAGATGGAGCTTGGATGACATCGTTTAACGATCAGTTTATTAAAGATGGAGTAAATAATAGACCTCATATTTTAAACGTTTGCAACTTTACAAAGCCTACAGAAACAAAACCATCACTCTTAACTTTTAATGAGGTTACTACACTTTTCCATGAGTTTGGACACGGTTTACATGGTATGTTAGCCAATACAACTTACCCAAGCTTATCTGGAACTAATGTTTTTAGAGATTTTGTAGAGCTTCCTTCTCAAATGTTAGAGAATTGGTGTTATGAAAAAGAAGCCTTAGAATTATTTGCTTTCCATTATGAAACTGGAGAAGTAATTCCGTTAGAATTGATTGAAAAGATAAAAGATTCTGCCAATTTTATGGAAGCAACCAGAATGATGCGTCAATTAAGTTTTGGGTCTGTTGATATGGCTTGGCACTCTACCAAACCTTCTGAAATAAAAAATGTTAAGGATTTTGAAACAACAGCTATGGAAGAAACAAAACTCTACCCTAGTTCAAAAGACACGTGTTTTAGTACTGCTTTTTCTCATATTTTTCAAGGAGGTTACTCCGCAGGATATTACTCTTACAAATGGGCAGAAGTATTAGATGCTGATGCATTTGAATACTTTTCTAAAAATGGAATTTTCAATAAAGAAATTGGAGCAAAATTTAAAGAACACATCTTATCTAAAGGAGGTTCTGAACATCCAATGGAATTATACAAGAAATTCAGAGGGCAAGAACCTGATAATGAAGCTTTATTAAGAAGATCAGGACTAATCAGTAGTAAGTAGTCAGTAGTCAGAAAAACTAATTCCTGATTACTAATTCCTTAGTTTATCTCAATCTATCAGCAGATCTTACTAAAGCATCATCCTTTTTTATAAAACGGATTGCTAAATACGTTAAGATTAAAGATAGTACAGGAATAATTACGCCTAATTTAAGGGTTACAATTACTTCTTCTGGATTAGAACCAATAGCCGATTTTACAAGATCGCTATACATTACAATTGCAGCAATTTCTAAGGAAATTAATAAAATATTTAGTTTCCCTAATTTAATTTGAAGAGAACGATTTTTAAACATCACAATCATCCCTGCAGAAACAATCAATACCAAACCTTGTAATACGCCTATGCCCATATTCTTTGTAAGAATACTAGCATCTGTTGCTGATATCGTTTTGTAATGATTCATTATAAAATCACCTTCTAAACCTGATAACCACATAATAGGTAGAAAAGAAGAAACTATTCCTATAATTACTACTAATGCTAAAAATATGGTTTGAATTCGCTGTATCATAATATTATTTTTTATACAAATGTAATTACTTCTTTTTGAAAAATAATACTCCTAATTAAAGGATTGCTCTCTTTACAATCACGTCATTGCAAGAAACGAAGCAATCTCAACAATAAACTGTTCATTAGTTTAATTAATTAGATAATACCAAGCTACATCTTAGTCCTAATTTTACATTATGATTAATAAAATCCCATATTGGTTAAAGAACAAGTATGCTTATACCCTATTATTTTTTATAATATGGGTTTGCTTTATTGATCAGAACAATATTATGACCGCATATAGCTATAATGTTGAGCTGCAAAAGTTAGAAACAGAAAAGGCCTACTTTAACGAAGCCATTGAAAAAACAAGTAAAGAATTATTTGATTTAACTGAGAACCCTGCTACGCTAGAAAAATTTGCGAGAGAAAACTACTTTATGAAAAAAGAAGGCGAGGAAGTCTTTGTCTTTACAACTGAGTAATATTCCTAATTTCTAATCATTTTGCTTATCTTCGCGAGAAGAAAAATAGAACTATAAATGGAATTATTTAAAGATTTTGATAAGGTAAGTCACCAAGACTGGATTGATAAAATTAATATAGATCTTAAAGGCAAAGATTACCAGGAAACATTAGTTTGGAATTACGAAGAAGGAATAGAGGTACAACCATTTTACAATAGAATAGATAAGATTTCAAACACGCCCCTTAAATCAAATAACGATTGGAAAATAAGAGAGACTGTTTTTCTCCATAATCTTGAAACAGCTAATAAAAATGCATTACTTGCATTAAAAGGTGGCGCAAATGCTATTTTGTTTCTTGGCGATATCAAAAGCCAATCAGAAATGGATACACTATTAAAAGATATTCAAACTGATATTATTGAACTTCATTTTTACAACTCAAACCCTAAACAGACTTCAAATTTTATAGCTCTAAATCAAGGGAGTATTAGTAATGATATTCTTGAGAAGATTACTGATGTTGATATTGAAGAACTAGTAGCTTTAACAAATTCGGACACTCGTTTTAGAACGATTACAGTTAAGAGCAATCCTAACGAATTAATAATTAAAGAACTAGCCCTCAGTTTAAGTAAAGGAGTTGAATACCTTAATCTATTAACTGACAGAGGAATGGACGCTCAATTAATTGCTTCTAAAATGCAATTTACATTTGGTATTAGTACTAACTATTTTTTCGAAATTGCGAAGCTTAGAGCTGCACGAAAACTATGGCAAGTAATATTAGAACTCTATAAAATTCAGGATACAACTATGGTTATCCACTCTGAAACATCAACTGAAACATCATCTGTAGAAGATGAAAACTTTGATATTTTAAGAAATACAACCAAAGCAATGTCAGCAATTATTGGTGGATGCGACAGTTTAACTGTTCGCCCTCACAATAGTGAAAAAATGAATTTTTCGAACCGAATTGCTAGGAATGTACAGAACATACTTAAAGAAGAAGCCTTTTTTGATAAAGTAATAAATCCTGCTGACGGCTCTTATTACATTGAACACTTAACTGAAGAAATCGCTAGCAAAGCTTGGGAATCTTTCCAAGAAATAGAAAATAAAGGTGGATTTTTAGCTCATATTAAATAATGATTGAAAATATTAAAATGTTAGAATCTAGAACCTTTAAATATGGTGTTATAGAATTACGTTCTGATGATATCCTAACTTATGTGCCGAATAAGGAGATTAAAAACTTCACTATTCCTCTACTAAAATTGGCTGTCGATATATTCTTAGACATTACAAATAGAGATCATAAATTATATTTTTACGACATTTCTCATTTTACAGACAGTACAAGCTCTGAAACTAAAACATATATGAAAAGTACTTTACACTTGTTTGCTAAAGCCCTGCCTTAAGAGAAAAATCTGCATTTATAGCTTATTTAGCATATATCTTTTTATACTTATATAAACCCAAAGTCCCTGCAAAATTATTTAAAACGAAATTAGAAGCCATTACTTGGCTAAAATCATTAGAAATAAAATGAAACCAAATTTTTCAAACATAGCATATAATTCTAGTGATAGTGTTACTTCAAAGAATACTCATTCAGATTTTAATACTGCCGAAAAAATAACTATAAAGAATGTTTACAGCATTAAAGATATAGAAGGATTAGATCACCTTGAATTTGCTGCTGGTTTAGCGCCAAATTTAAGAGGACCCTACTCTACAATGTATGTTATGCGTCCTTGGACAATAAGACAATACGCTGGGTTTAGCACTGCAGAAGAGTCTAATGCGTTTTATAGAAGAAACCTAGCTGCTGGTCAAAAAGGACTTTCAGTGGCATTTGATTTAGCTACGCACAGAGGTTATGATTCAGACCATGAGCGTGTTGTTGGTGATGTTGGAAAAGCTGGAGTTGCCATTGATTCTGTAGAGGATATGAAAATACTATTTGATCAGATTCCATTGGATAAAATGTCTGTTTCCATGACTATGAACGGAGCTGTACTACCAATTTTAGCTTTTTATATTGTAGCTGCTGAAGAACAAAGAGTTAAACCAGAATTATTAGCTGGAACAATACAAAACGATATTTTAAAGGAGTTTATGGTAAGAAACACTTACATCTACCCTCCTCAAGCATCAATGCAAATTATTGCCGATATTTTTAAATACACGGCTAATAATATGCCTAAATACAATTCAATAAGTATTTCTGGTTATCACATACAAGAAGCTGGAGGAACAAATGATATTGAGTTAGCATACACTTTAGCTGATGGATTAGAATACATTAGAACTGGTATTGCATCTGGAATGGACATTGATACATTTGCTCCACGTTTATCTTTTTTCTGGGGAATAGGAATGAATCATTTTATGGAGATTGCTAAACTTCGTGCAGCACGAATGCTATGGGCCAAGATTGTAAAAGAATTTAATCCTAAAAATCGAAAATCATTAGCATTGAGAACACATTCCCAAACATCGGGATGGAGTTTAACAGAACAAGACCCTTATAATAATGTAGCCCGTACAACTATTGAAGCAATGGCTGCTACACTAGGTGGAACACAATCCTTACACACCAATGCCTTAGATGAAGCAATTGCTTTACCAACAGATTTTTCTGCCAAAATTGCTAGAGATACTCAAAAGTATATTCAACAAGAAACAGAAATTTGTAGAACTGTTGATCCTTGGGGAGGTTCTTACTATGTTGAGAAACTAACCCACGAAATTGCGAATCGTGCTTGGGAATTAATTGAAGAAGTAGAAGCTCTTGGAGGAATGGCTAAAGCCATAGAGAAAGGAATTCCTAAACTAAGAATTGAAGAAGCTGCAGCGCGTAAACAAGCTAAAATTGATTCTGGCAAAGAAATTATTGTTGGTGTAAATGAATACATAATTGATGAAGAGCAACAATTAGATATTTTAGATGTTGACAATGATGCTGTTAGAGAAAGTCAAATTGCTAGGTTAAACCAAATTAAAGCTGATAGAAATAATAATAAAGTTATTGCTGCATTAAATAATATTACCGAAATTGCTGCATCTAAGAATGGAAACTTATTAGAAGCAGCAGTTGTTGCAGCAAGAGAGAGAGCCACGTTAGGTGAAATTTCTGATGCTATGGAAAAAGTATTTGGAAGGTACCAAGCTCAAATTCGCTCAATAAGTGGTGTATATAGTTCTGAAGCTATGGAAGATAAAGATTTTATACAAGCAAAAGTATTCGCCAATCATTTTGCTGAACTGGAAGGTAGACGACCTCGTATAATGGTTGCTAAAATGGGACAAGATGGACATGATAGAGGTGCAAAAATTATCTCAACCTCTTTTGCTGATTTAGGTTTTGATGTTGATATCGGACCTTTATTTCAAACCCCTGCTGAAGCAGCAAAACAAGCCGTAGAAAATGATGTACACATTTTAGGTATTTCGTCTTTAGCTGCCGGACATAAAACCTTAGTTCCTCAAGTAATTGCTGAACTAAAAAAATTAGAGAGAGGAGATATTATGGTAATTGTTGGTGGCGTTATTCCACAACAAGACTATGATTACCTTTTTGATGCTGGTGCTGTTGGAGTTTTTGGTCCTGGGACAAAAATTAGTAAAGCTGCTCAAGAAATTTTAGAAATAATGATTGAAAGTGTTCAATAATTTATTTAAAATGAAAAAAAGCACCTTACTCCTTTCATTTATTTTAATAGTTAGTGCCATCAGAGCTCAAAGCATTGTAGGTAAATGGAAAACTATTGATGATGAAACAGGTAAAAAAAAATCTGTAGTAGAAATTTATAAAAAAGGTGATAAATTCTATGGTAAAATCATAGACATTATTGATGCCTCAAAAAGAAATAATAAATGTAACCTATGCCCTGACTCAAGAAAAGATCAGCCAATACTTGGTATGGAAATCATTAAAGATTTAAAACAAGATCGTGATGAATTTGAGGATGGAACAATACTAGATCCTAAAAATGGTAAAATTTACGATTGTAAAATATGGTTAGAGGATAAAAACATACTCAATGTTAGAGGATATATTGCTTTCTTTTTTAGAACGCAAAGCTGGTTGAGGGTTGACTGATAGAGGTCAAAATAAATCTAAAATAGATTACGCATACAACTATCCTTGTTTAGTTAAACAAGTAATTTTTCCAATTCCTCGGATTACTTTGTCTTTCAAATGATTTTTATATTTCGATTAATTATAATGTAAAATACATTGACAAGTAATCTCTAAAAGTTGGATACTCAAGGTATTAAGATTCAATTGTTCTAAATGTTAAATTTATTCGTGGAATTTTCACTTTTTTAGTCGGTGGTAAACGGTGTAACCAATTGGTTTGTGTTTTATCTTTCATAACCAATAGACTGCCTTTTTCTAATAGAATGGAAACCGTTTGTTTGGTGACTTTATGTTTAAAAGCAAATTCACGATCAGCTCCAAAACTTAATGAACCTATTATTCCATCCTTTTTCAAGTCCTTTTCTCCATCACTATGCCAAGCCATACCTTCTTCTCCACTATGGTAAAGGTTAAGCAAACAAGAATTAAATTTTTCGCCTGTTTTATTTTCTATGATTTCTTTTAGTTCTAAAAGTTCTTTTGTCCAAGGTAAAGCAGATTTTGTTGTTTTTGAATACGTATAATTAAAAGGTTTATCGCCATACCAAGCTACTTTTCGTTTTGTGATGATCATTTTTCCAAAAATTATTGCTTTATCATTATCCCATTCAATATGTTCTAACAATTGGTCGAAATAATGTTGAGCAATTTTATGATTAAAAATTTTACCATAATAAATTACGTTTCCATCATTTGGTAATATATTAAATATTGGATTGGTATTAAATAAGTCCATTTTTCGAAATTTTGTGGTCTGCTCTCATAAAATGTAAGTAAGGTCTGTTCATTAAGACAACTTTTTTCGTTTCAATCTAATAGAATTTCCAATAACAATTAAATCAGAAAAAGCCATCGCTAAAGCAGCTATCATAGGATTTAAAAAACCAAAAGCAGCTATTGGTATCGTAACAATATTATAAGCAAATGCCCAAAATAGATTTTGTTTAATCGTTTTTAGGGTATGCTTACTTATTAAATACGCTTCATACACCTGACTCAAATCTTTATCGTTTAATAACACAATTTGTGCAGTCTGTAACGCAATTTGTGTCGCATTACTTAAGGAAATACCAACAGAAGCTTTTGCTAAAGCTGGCGCATCATTAATTCCATCTCCAACCATTACTGTAGGAGCTATTTTTTGTAATGCATCAATCCTGTTTAATTTCTCATCAGGTAATTGCTGACCATAAACCGTTTGTATTCCTATTTCTGCAGCCAATAAATTACACTTCTCTTCACTATCTCCACTCAACATAACTGTATTTAAGTTTTGTTGATTTAATAGTGCAATTGTTGCTGCAACATTTGCTTTTAATTCATCTTGAATGTCAACACCAGCAATTATTTCTCTGTTTTTAAGAATGTAAATTGAATGCGCTTCAACTTCAGATAAACCTTCTACTAGACGATACGAACCCAATTGATACTGATTACCTATAGCATCTTTGGCTTCCAACCCTCTTCCTTTTATTTCTTTAACATCTACCAATTCAAAAGGAGTAGCATCTGCACTTAAATAGTTAACAATAGATTTTGCTATGGGATGCGATGAATGTTGCTCTAAGCTAAATAAGATGTCTTTTATTTCTTGCTCTGAAACCAAGGCGTATAACTTTGTCTTTTCTATAATGAAATTTCCAGTGGTAAGTGTTCCTGTTTTATCAAAAACAATATTTTTAGCCACAGCAAATTGTTCTAAAGTACTCCCTCCTTTAATAAGGATTCCTTTTTTTGCTGCTCTACCAATACCAACCATAACTGCAGTTGGTGTTGCTAAGCCCATTGCACAAGGACAAGAAATAACCAAAACAGCTATACTTTGCATCATAGATTGTTGCAAAGCATAATCTAACACAAAATAAGTAATGATAAATGTTAAACTCGCTATCCCAATAACAACTGGAACAAAAACACCACTCACTTTATCTCCTAATTTCTGAATTTCGGGCTGATCTTGTTGAGCATTTTTTACCAGCTCAATTATTTTAGAAAGTACCGTATCATTCCCTACTTTTTCTGCTTTAATTCGAATAGATCCATCCTCTATTATAGTTCCTCCAATAACTTTATGTGTAATCGTCTTAATTAAAGGTTTGCTTTCGCCAGAAATCATTGCCTCATTAATAATGGCACCTCCCCATATAATTTGACCATCAACAGCAACTTTATCACCTGCATTAAACTGAAGGACATCTCCCTCCTTTAAATCGTTATAATCAACCAATTCAATTTCTCCATTAGGAAGTAAGCGTTTGGCTTCTGTTTTTTGTAATTGATTCAACTCTTTAATAGCTGTTGTTGTCTGTTTTACTGAGCGGTGTTCCAAAACATTTCCTAACAATACCAAAGTAGTAATGGTTGCTGCAGTTTCATAAAACAAAAAATTATGTGCTTCTGGCATTCCCAAATAAGCCATTGTACCATACAAACTATAGCCAAAAGCAGAAGAAATGCCAATAACAATAAGCACATCCATATTTGGAATTCCTGTTCTCAGTGATCCTAAAGCACTTTTCCCAAAATGGGATAAGCCAACTAAAAATACAGGAGTACATAACGCCAATTGAACCCATACATTATTTAAAATAAAATCATGTCCGAAAAACATGTGTAAAAACAAGGGAATAGTAAAGATGAGAGAAAAATAGAATTTCTTTTCTATCAAAGACAATCCTTCCTCTTCTAAAATTTCATCAACAACTTTAAATCCTAGACTATTAATACTAGCCGTTACTTCTTCTAGATTTACTTTAGGAGTATTTACATAAGAAGCTTCGCCTGTAGAAAAATTTACAATAACATCTTCCAACCCTTTCTTTTCTAGCTGTTTCTTTATCCCTAAAGCACAATTAGCACAGGTCATTCCCTCAACATTCAACGTTATTTTCTTTAATTCAGACATAGATCAAAATTACGAATTATACAAGAACAACAGTCTATTCGACTCATTTTCAATCCTTTTATTTATATAAAATATTGATCTATATAACTCTCTTTTAGTAAGAGAAAAATTTAACAATAATTTTTATTAGAAAGGTGTCATTTTTTGAAAAAAGAAGTATATTAGCCGTCCCTTAACGGAAAAAAATGGTGGTTGTAGCTCAGTTGGTTAGAGCGCTGGTTTGTGGTGCCGGAAGTCGTGGGTTCGAATCCCATCTTCCACCCTTTTAAATGAAAAGTCCTGATAGCAATATCAGGACTTTTTTTGTTTTTAATTAAATGCATTCAAAAACATCATTCCAAATTTATTGGAAAGTGAATCTCTTAATCTTTCTGGATGGAACTGAACCCCCATTGTAAATGGATGGATGCTTTTATCTCTAATAAAAACAGCTTCTACAACACTATCAGGGGCATAAGCAACAACTTCAAAACCTTCGGCCAACTCATCTATAGATTGATGATGCGTACTATTTACCCAAAAGGAATCTTCTTGAAAGTTTTCTGTTAACCAAGTATCTTCAACTGGCAAAATAATATGTGCACTATCTTTATTGATTCTATGCGTATTAAATCGATCTACATAAGTGGGTATGTCAGGTATTAAAGTCCCACCATGAGCAACATTTATTATTTGTTGACCTCTACAGATTCCTATAATTGGTAGTTTGTTATCCGATGCATAATAAATCATTTTCAATTCTAAACTATCTCTATAGTTATTTATCTTCCCACAGACAGCCATATAATCTGGTCTTTTATATAAATTAGGGTTAACATCTTCTCCTCCTCCAATTATAATTGCAGTTGCAATTTCTAAATAATAAGCTAATGAGTCTTCCGATAAACCATAACATTCCTTAATGGTGAGATTACTATCTAAAGACTTCATCCATCCGTAAATATTACCCTTGCGATCATCTTTTGAAATCAATAATATCTGAGCTTTTTTTTCTTCAACTCCTGTTGTTGTCTCAATTTTCTCTTCCGAATTGCATCCTGTAATTAACAAAAAAAATAAGAATCCTAAGTATTTTAATGATTTCATTATTTCTTATATTTCATTAATAAATTGGGATAATCAGAAATAATTCCATCCACCCCTCTTTCTACTAATAATTCAATTGTTTCAGCATCATTAACAGTCCAAACGTGTAATTCCTTTCCCATTGCATGTACTCTATCTATAATTTTGGCTGTAGCGTGTGTATGCTTTACAATTATTTCATCTACAAAGTGATACCTTCTTAATGGTTTAATGTTTACGCCTTTATCCCATGATAATGGTAAGTTAGCATGTTTACCAACAAACAATTTACCTGTTCTAATTTCATTATCCAATTTATGCACTCTAAATAAAGCTCTATCGTTAAAAGAAATTACTTTACACCAAGCCTTAGCATTGTTCTGCTTAATTACATTAATAATATGTCGTTCTATGTTCGGATAATACATAAAACTATACTTGGTTTCAATTAACAACTCGGCTTTACCGTTAATGAGTTGAATAACCTGTTCTAGCGTTGGAACCTTTTCTTTAGCGTAGTATTTATTAAACTTAAAACCGGCACTCAATTTTAGAATGTCAGCATAATTTTTAGTTTTCACAAAACCAATTCCTGTGGTTGTTCTTCGCAATGACCTATCGTGCAAAACAATAATTACGTTATCTTTTGTTTGCTGCACATCAATTTCTATTCTATCAACACCTAAATCTAAAGCGAGCTGAATAGATGCTAAGGTATTTTCTGGAGCTAAACCTGCTGCTCCACGATGCCCTGTTACAGTTATTTTGTTAGTTGTTGCCAATTACTTAATAGGAAAATAAATAAATGTTCTTCTTAAGTCATCTTCAACCTCTCCGGGATCATCAACATACTCTTCCCAGCTGTATCCGTTTCTTTCGTAATCGTTTGCTTCAATATATGCCAACATTCCATCATAAGTAGCTTTTAACTTAATGTATGAACCTACATGAACAGTCTTCAATACCTTTCCTGCATAGGTTTCACCCTTTTGTATTCTACCATCTAATATTAATTCTTCGGGTAAATTAACAACTGGTAATGCTGCATCAAACTCACACGACATACCCAATAAAGAGTAATTTTTAGTAATAGCTATAGGTGCCGAAGCCATTTCTAATTTTGCTATTCCTATTAATGCCATTATCTCGCCATAAGCTTCACCCATTTTCTTGCTAATTTGACTTGGTATGATACTAGAGCTTTCTGAAATAAATAAAATTGATTTACTTCCAACTGTTTCTTCAGTAATTTCAACACCTGATTGAATTTTCCCATTCTCACATATGCCTTTAATATTTTTTAGGCCTTTTTCAAACTGAGGCCCCATCATTTCTTCTAAATCCATAAACAACATCATTGGTCGTTGGATAAAAGGAATATGACCTTCATCATACCATACTAAATTTACAACACCATCTTCTTGAATGTAATTAAACCCTCCAACAGAAGACATTTCCCATGGTTCAAAAAAGCTAAGTTTATAAACCATTTTTTCATTAGGGACTAACTCTGTAATTGTCATTGAACCTTTTCCTGAGATTTCACCATCCCAGCTCATTTTAGCTTCAACTACTTGACCATCTTTTTCAATACTGTATTTTGGTGCAGGATCTGCTGCTGACCATGGAGACCATTTTTCCCAGTTTTCAGATCTTGCTATTTGCTCATAAACTTCAGCTGGAGTAGCTTCTATCTTTATACTCCTTTCAACTCTGTAGTCAGCAGGACCAAACAATCCCAAAACAATATAAATAACTATTAGAACCACTATAACGATTCCTATTCCTTTTAAAAATTTCATAATGCCTCAATTTAAGTTAGGGTAAGTTATAAATATATAAATTTTAAACTAGTTAAATTTTGCTATAATCATTCAACTCATTGTACACGCTATCACGCTCAATTGGTTGCCTATCAACATCTTGTATTAAATTAATCATTTGCTCAGTAGTCATTGCTGGTTTCTGTTCTTCGGCACCAGCCATTGTATATATCTTGGTAGAATCATCAACTGTACCATCAATATCATTTACTCCAAAAGAAAGTAATAACTGTGTTGTTTTCCTTCCAATCATAGGCCAGTAAGCTTTAATATGATTGAAGTTATCTAAAAATATTCGCGCAATAGCGTACATTTTTAAATCATCAATAATACTAACCTCCCCAATGTCTGACATTTGATTGTTTCCATTTCTATACTTTAAAGGGATAAAAGCATTAAATCCTCCTGTTCTATCTTGTAATTCTCTTAGTCGGTTCATGTGATCAACAACATGAACAACCTCTTCAATATGTCCATAAAGAATTGTTGCGTTTGATGGCATTCCAACACTATGTGCAGCTTCATGCATCTCTAACCATTCTTCTCCAGAACACTTATCTTTACAAATTTTATCTCGAATTGATCTATCAAAAATTTCAGCACCACCTCCAGGTAGAGAACCTTGCCCGGCATCCTTTAAAACTTGTAAACACTCTTTGTAACTTACTTTTGCCTTACGCGCCATATAATGTAACTCAACAGCAGTAAATGCTTTTACATGTAAATCAGGTCTAATTTCTTTAATCTTACTGATTAAGTTTTTGAAATACTCCAGCCCCATTTTAGGATGAACTCCTCCTACAATATGAACTTCTGTAATATCTTTTCCTTCGTACGCTTTAATTGCTTCAAAAATATCCTCTTCACTTAATTCCCAAGCATCATAATCATCTTTGTTTCTTAAAAACTTTGAGTAAGCACAAAACTTACAATCAAACACACAAATATTCGTTGGTTCGATATGGAAATTCTTATTAAAATAAGTTTTGTTTCCGTGCCTTTTCTCTCTTATGTAATTTGCAAGAACCCCCAAGTAACTAACATTAGCATTGTTAAAGAGATAAATCCCTTCATCTGTTGTAATTCTTTCTTGAGTACTAACTTTATCTATAATACTTAATAAAGTATTATCGGTAACAGTTTCTTTTAAAAATTCTAATGACATTTATTCCTTTTTTTATTTTAAACAAATGTACTTATTAAAGCTAAAACCTTTTCAGAAATACTAAAGAAGAAGATAGAATTATAACAGCAACATAGGCAACCATTTTCCTATTTCCTATCGTCTTTAATAGAAAGAATGTTTTTAAAGTTAATTAGATAGGTAGTTAAAATGTAAGCAAATCTTCTACCTTTTAAATATTAAAGCCCCATTAGTTTGGGGCTTTTTCATACAAATACTTTACTAGGATTCATAATTCCTTTAGGATCAAATAGCTTTTTTATATTTTTCTGTAGCTCTAATTCCACAGGACTAAAAGGAATGTCCATATAATTTTTTTGAACATATCCAATACCATGCTCCCCAGAGATTGTTCCTTTTAAATGAACACATAAATTAAAAATTTCTCGAATACCTTTTGGCAACTCATCATTCCAAGCACCATCACTCATATTATCTTTTATAATATTAACATGCAGATTTCCATCACCAGCATGCCCATAACAAACAGATTTAAATCCATATTTAGATCCAATCTCTTTTACTCCTTTTAGTAAAATGGGTAATTCTGCTCTTGGCACTACTGTATCTTCCTCTTTATATATTGATTTAGCTTTTACGGCCTCTCCAACTACTCTTCTAATTTTCCAAAGTTTATCTTTTTGAGCTGCATCTTCAGCTATTAAAATTTCATCACACTTAAAATTTCTCAGTACTTCATAAATCGTTTCACATTCTTTATAAATCACTTCTTTATCATTTCCATCAAGCTCAATTAATAAATGGGCTTGTATATCTTTAGGTATAACAATAGAATCATCACCAATGTATTCTGCTCCCCAAATTAATGCATCACGTTCCATAAATTCGATTCCTGAAGGTATTATTCCAGCTCTAAAAATTGCAGAAACAGCTTCACAAGCTTCTTCTGAAGAATAAAACGGTACTAACAATAACAAATCATTTTTAGGATGTGGCAGTAATCTAAAAACTGCTTTAGTAATTATTCCTAAGGTTCCTTCGCTACCCACTAACAATTGTGTCAGGTTATAACCTGTAGAGTTTTTTAAGGTATTTGCTCCTGTCCAAATAATTTCTCCAGTTGGTAAAACTACTTCGAGGTTTAGCACATAATCACTTGTTACACCATACTTTACAGCCTTAGGACCACCAGAATTCTCAGCTAAATTTCCACCAATAAAACAACTTCCTTTACTTGCTGGGTCTGGTGGATAAAACAATCCTTTTTCTTGCACAGCCTCTTGAAAAACTTGTGTTATTACTCCTGGTTCGATAGTCGCTTGTAAATTTCTTTCATCTATTTCTAAAATAGAATTAAACCTTTCCATTGAAAGTAATACTCCTTTATTAACAGGTAAGGCTCCTCCACTCAAACCTGTTCCTGCACCACGAGGTGTTAAAGGAATGTTCTTTTGATTACATATTTTTAAAATTCCACCTATCTCCTCTGGAGTTCTTGGCAATACAACTACTTCAGGATAAAAAACTAAATCTTCTGTTTCATCTTTTCCATATTTTTCGAAAGCCTCATTATGAAAAAAAACGTATTGTTCTCCAACAATATCTACTAGGTTTTGTATTGTAATTTTATCAACAGTATTAAAACTCATCATGCAGGTTAAATTTAATCGAATTTAAAATTACTAATTAATAGAAATAAACCTTAAATATATTTTATATTTGCAAACTTAAATTTTGGCCTTGTAGCATAACTGGATACTGCACCTCGTTACGGCCGAGGAGATTTGGGGTTCGAATCCCTACAGGGTCACCATTAAAATGAACAAAAGCCTTTACGTAAAGGCTTTTGTTTTTTTATGAAATAAATACATCCATGAAAAAGCTCATCCGCAACTTTACTCAAAATCCTAAAAGCGATATTTTATCAGGATTAACAGTCGCTTTAGCTTTAGTTCCTGAAGCTATTGCTTTTTCATTTGTGGCAGGTATTGATCCTTTAGTTGGTTTATACGGAGCATTTATGATGGGGATAGTTACTGCTATTTTCGGAGGAAGACCAGGTATGATATCTGGAGCTACTGGAGCTATGGCTGTTATTATGGTTCATTTGATTCAAAAAGGAAATGAAGTTGGTTTAACCCTTGCTAATCCTATTGAAAACCTTGGCTTACAATGGTTATTTATTACGTTGTTATTTGTAGGAGGAATTCAAATTTTAGCTGGTGTTTTTAAATTAGGAAAGTTTGTTAGATTAATCCCTCACCCAGTAATGATGGGCTTTGTAAATGGATTAGCTATTGTCATATTTTTATCACAACTGGGGTTGTTTAAAGAAAAAGTTGGCGAACAAATACAATGGTTAAATGGACAAGACTTATTCATTATGATAGGTTTGGTGGCTTTAACTATGGGTATTATGTTTGGACTACCTAAACTTACAAAAAAAGTTCCTGCTGCATTAACAGCAATTGTTATTGTAGGAGCAATTACCATTTTTGGTGGTATTGAAGTTGGTACAGTTGGTTCATTTATTAAAGAAGGTGGAGGAACTGGTTTAGAAGGCTCTTTACCTACTTTTCAAACACAAATATTTGGATTATTTGACACCTTAAAGGGATATTGGAGTTTAATACTTTCTACTGCGTTTCTATTAGCTGCTGTCGGATTAATTGAATCATTAATGACATTAAACCTTATTGATGACCTGACAGAAACTAGAGGAAGTGGAAATAGAGAATGTATTGCTCAAGGTGGTGCAAATATTCTAAACGGACTTTTTGGAGGTATGGGTGGCTGTGCAATGATTGGTCAATCGCTAATTAATGTTGATTCTGGTGGAAGAGGAAGACTTTCTGGAGTAATTGCCGCATTAGCTTTATTAGCATTTATATTATATGGAGCACCCTTAATTGAACAAGTTCCTTTAGCTGCTTTAGTTGGAGTAATGTTCATGGTAGTTATTGGCACGTTTGCTTGGAGTAGCTTTAGAATTTTAAATAAAATTCCTTTGGGAGATGCTATCGTTTTAATTGCTGTTTCTGCTATTACAGTTTGGCAAGATTTAGCAATTGCTGTTATTGCAGGAGTAATAATTTCTGCATTGATATTTGCATGGAAAAATGCAACAATGATTAGAGCTCGTAAACGAACGAAAGCAGATGGAACATTAGTTTATGAAATATGGGGGCCGCTATTTTTCGGTTCTACCCAAAATTTTGCTTCAAAATTTGATGCTAAGAACGATCCTAATAAAATAGAAATAGACTTTATAGAATCTAAAGTTAATGATCATTCTGGTATTGAGGCATTAAGAAGTATTATACATAAATACATGGATTTAGAAAAATCTATTAAACTTACCCATTTAAGCCCTGAATGTATTAATTTACTTCTTAAAGCTGAACCAGAATTAGAAAGTCATATTGAAAGGTCTATTGAAGATCCTAGGTATCATGTAGTAACTGATTTAATGGATAGCGAGATTTAAGCTACTTCTTGCTTAAAAGAACTAATCAAATAATGAGCTACAAACAATATAGTAGCATCTAAAAAATTAATTCTATTAGATGTTTAGGACATTGAATAAAAACCTACTATTCCTCTAATAGTTTATCCATTTCTCTTTCGTTAAATCTAAGTGATAAGCTCATCATTTATAATTTTATTTAGAATTAAAATGGCTTAAAATTTAACATTTACTAAACCAATCTTAACTTATTTAATCCTTACTTTTGCCATCTTATTTATATCTTATTACCGAACAATGACTAAAAAAATTTTAATCTTCTTCTACTTTACTACACTATTTATTAATGCTGTAGATGCTCAAAAACTTACTAAAGTAAAAGGGACTGTAATTGATTCTAAAACAAAAGAACCTTTACCTTTTGTAAATGTTATTTTTAAAGGCAAAAACATTGGAACTACTTCGGATTTTGATGGAAAATTTCACCTTGAAACTCAATGGGGAACACCTAATATTCAAGCCTCTTTTGTTGGCTATAAAACAGCTTCTAAAAAAATAATCCTAGGCGAGACAAATATTATAAACATCTTATTAAAAAATGATGCTGTTGATATGGAAACGTTTGTTGTAAAAGCAGATAAAAAAAGATATAAGAACAAAGAAAACCCAGCTGTAGTTTTAATTAAAAAGGTTATTGAACATAAAAAAGATAACCGTAAAGAAGCTCAGAACTTTTACGAATATAAAAAGTATGAGAAAATTGAGATTGATTTAAATAATATTACCGAAGAATTCATTACTCAGGGATGGCTTAAAAAGAATTTTCAAATCGTTTTAGAACATATTGATACCTCTGAAGTAAACGGAAAGCCATACCTCCCTATTTTCTTAAGGGAAACTGCTTCGAAAATGTACTACAAAAAAAAAACGAAAACGTTAAAAGAAGTTCAATATGGTTCGAAAATGACTGGTTTTGATGGCTATATTGATGATAGTGGTATTTCTTTCCTTTTAGATAAAATTTACCAAGACATTGATATTTATGATAACAATATTGACTTGCTATCAAGTCAGTTTACCAGTCCAATATCTCCTTTAGGTCCAACAGTTTATAAGTATTTTATAATTGATACTGTAGATGTAAATGGTCAAGAATGTGTCAATTTAGCATTTACACCAAGAAACAAGGCTGACTTTGCTTTTGTTGGTAATATGTATATCCTAAATGATTCTTTAACCTATGCAGTAACCAAAGTTTCAATGAATGTTTCAAAAGACATCAACTTAAACTTTGTTAAGGACTTACAATTAGATCAAGAATTTACTCAATACCATGATAGCATTTGGATGCTTTCTAAAGATAAATTAGTTATCGATTATAATTTAACAAAAAAAGGAAGAGGAATGTTTGGCAAGAAAACAATTCACTATGATGACTTTGTTTTTAACAAACCTGCAGCAGATAAAATTTACAATAGAGTAGAAAAAATAATAAAAGAAGAGGACTTAAAGGAAAAAACAGACTCTTTTTGGGTTGAAGCAAGACCTGACACATTAAATGAGCAAGAAGCTGGCGTTTACTTCATGATTGATAGTATTCAAAAAATACCAACTTTTAAAAGGTTTATGAATGTAGCCTCTCTCTTAATTTCAGGATGGAAAACTTTAGGACCAGTTGAACTCGGACCTTTACCAGCACTATTTAGTTTTAATGATGTAGAAGGCTTCCGTTTAAGGCTTGGATTTAGAACTGTTCCTGCTTTTAACAAGAAAAATATGTTTGAAACATATGGCGCTTATGGGTTTAGAGATAAAGAATGGAAGTATATTTTTGCTTTTACACACTCGTTTAACAAGAATTTTTTAACGAATCCACAAAACCGAATTATATTTTCTTACCAACACGAAACTATTTTCCCTGGGCAAGATCTACAATTCTTAAATGATGACAATTTCTTATTATCATTTAAAAGAGGATTTTCTGACCAAATGATTTTCTTTGATTCTTATAAAATTGATTACAATAAAGAATTCCTTAGTGGTCTTGCTTTTAATATTATTGCAGAAAACAAAAAACAAGTTCCTTTAGGAAGACTAGCATTTGTTGCGAATGACCTCGGACAAACTAAAGTTAGCTCAATTAATACTGACGCGATCGATGTTAACCTAAGATTTGCTCCTAATGAGCAATTTTACCAAGGTAAAAACTTTAGAATCCCAATACCTAATAAATACCCTATTTTCAAATTAAACTACCGTCAGGGACTAAAAAATATAGTTAATGGAGAATATCAATTTTCTAGAATTGCAGGACAAATTTTTAAACGCTTTTATTTAGCACAATTAGGATTTACAGATATGGAATTAGAAAGTGGTAAAATATTAGGAAGTGTTCCCTTCCCTCTTTTAAACTTACCACAAGCAAATCAGTCTTTCTTTTTACAAGAAACATCATTTAACATGATGAATTTTATGGAATTTATTAGTGATGAGTACGCTAGTATAAAATTGACACATTATTTTAATGGATTTATTTTTAATAAAGTACCATTATTAAAACTTTTAAAATGGAGAGAAGTTTTATCTATAAAGGCATTGTATGGGAACTTAACTGACCAGAACAATCCAGACATCAATAGTGAGCTATATAAATTTCCTGTTGATCTAAATGGAGTCTCTTCGACATTCGCCTTTAAAAATGGGGTTCCTTACGTTGAAGCAAGTGTTGGAATAATGAACTTCTTTAACGTGTTTAGAATTGAGTTCTTGCAGCGATTAACTTATTTAGATAATCCTGGTGTACCAACAATGTTTGGAGTTAAAGGATTAGGTATTAGAGCAAAAGGAAAAGTAGATTTTTAAGCATATGAAATTTATATTTACACTCATAGCTATTTTAACCTTTGTATTTGGAGTAATCTATCTGATTGGAGCCATAAGAAGAAAAGATAAATCCCCTGCTTATATAGGTATTGCGATGCTCCTTATTTGTATCATCTGTTTATTCAGTTTATCTTTTAGATAAATTAGGTTTCAATAAATAAATTCTTTCGATTAAAAAACAAAAAGAGAGTTCAGTAACTAAACTCTCTTTTTTATTATATGTGAATTAGTCAGGTTCTAAACACTTGAATTTCTCATGAAAAAAACAATAACTTCGTTTTACACAATTTAAGTCGCATTTCACGTGATCAACAAGTAAATTAAACGAACCAACTCAGAATATCAATTATCTTTGCTAAATGCAAATTCAGATGGCTTAGCTTTTCAAAGCATATCATTTTTCGGTATTTTATAACAGGTCATTCGATTAAAAACAAAAAGGGAGTTCATTAATGAACTCCCTTTTAATTATCTATAACTAAGTGTTGTTACTCAAATTTAGTTCTAATTACTTTTGCTTTATCATACTGTCCAGTTTGCGTATAAAGATTGATTAACATCTCTCCTGTAGCTCCATCACCTGGTTTCATTCTGTGTGCTTTTTCAATATGTGGAACAGCCGCTTCAAAATCTTTCTTAGCTGCTGCTTTTAATGCGTCATATTCTTTTTGTTTACTTATAGGCAAATTATTAGACTCATTAATCTTATCAGCTCCAGCATTAAAATAATAAGCACCTAAATTAAATGAAGCATCATAATAATCAGGATTCAATTCAATTGCCTTTTTATAATCCGCAACAGCTTTTTCGTTATCCTTTAAATTCTCGTAAACTGTACCTCTTGCAAAGTATAGTACTGCATTTGTTGGATCATTCGTAATTCCTGTATTTAAGTTAGCCAATGCTTCATCGTTTTTACCAGATTGTAAAAAACCTTCTAATTCTTCTACCAACAAACTATTATCATCTGGATAAGCTTTTCTTCCTTCAGAAATGTATTCTGCTGCTTTCACTTTATCGCCTTCATTTTTATAAATCTTAGACATTGACTTATATAAACCTGATCCTGCACCGTCAACATTATATTTCATTACAATTAATTGATCATACGTTTTCTTTGCAGCTTCATAATCTTCAGCATATTCTGAAGCCAATGCTACATTGTAAAACAACATAGTATCCGTTCTTCCAACAATCTTACTTAAAAGCATCGATTTTTTAAAACTTTCTTGCGCTCCTTTATACTCTTTTTTTCCAAACCATACAATACCTTGGTTAGCATACTCGCCTGATAATCCTGGAATTTTTCTACCCATAATCTTTGAAGTGTAGGTCTCATCATCCATTCTAGGTCTCTCTGCCATTGCAGATTTAAATTTTGATATATCTGAACCGTCTTCTTTTTGTAAATCCAATTTCTTTAATGTTGGATCATCAAAATTTAACACTAAAGCTTTTAAATAAGAATCTGTACATTTATCCAATGCGTCCACATCAATAACCTTACATTCATTGTCCTTACTTGCAATAATATTAAAATAAAGGTTTCCTCTGTAATACCAAGTTTTTGCCCAGTTTTTAGTTTGATCGTGTTCAATAGCCAGATTAATAGCCTCAACACCACTCACTAATTCTTTACATTTTCCTGATCTAGTAAACGCTTTATCATAATTATAGGCACTTACTACTTTATTTTTTTGTGAAAAAACTGCTGATGTCATTGTAACTGCAGCCATTATTAAAATATACTTTTTCATTTTTTTCATTTTTAATTTTAAATCATTTAATAAGCCTGATTAGTTCAGTATTACATTTTGAAATTTCAAAATAGTGCTTTACTAATCTTCATCGTTATTATCAACTTCCTTGCCATTGTCTTCTTCTGATGGTTTTTCATCAGTTTCTTCATTAGCTCCTTCTTCGGTTTCACTAATAATAGGGTTTCCATCTTCGTCTAAAACAACAGCATCATCTATTTCATCCTCTTCAGAACGTTCAACCTTCGCAACAGCAGCTATAGTATCTTTTCCTTTTAAGTTAATCAGTTTAACCCCTTGAGTGGCTCTTCCCATTACTCTTAAATCTTCAACTGCCAATCGAATAACAATTCCTGATTTATTAATAATCATTAAATCATCATTATCATTCACATTTTTAATGGCAATTAAATCGCCAGTTTTCTCTGTTATACTGATTGTTTTAACTCCTTTACCACCTCTATTTGTTACTCTGTAATCTTCAATATCAGAACGTTTACCAAAACCATTTTCAGAAACAACTAATACATTAGAGTCGCTAGAATCTGGGATTGTAATCATTCCGATTACAGCATCCTTATCATGCCCCAATCTAATCCCTCTAACACCAGAAGCATTTCTACCCATTGGTCTAGTTTTACGCTCGTTAAATCGAATCGCTTTTCCAGATTTAAGTGCCATTAATATCTCATCAGAACCTGTTGTTAATTTAGCTTCTAATAATTGATCACCATCTTTAATAGTAATTGCATTAATACCATTTGTTCTTGGACGAGAATAAGCCTCTAAAGCTGTTTTCTTAACCGTACCATTTTTAGTACACATAATAATGTAGTACTGATCCACTAAATCATCTAACGTTTCAGCAAAACTATGCTCAATATCATCTTGTGTTGCTGGTCTTTTTAAGTATTCAGGATCTTTAATATCTTGAACATTAATGTAAGCTAGCACTTTATCATCAGACTCAATGTTAATTAAGTTTTGAATAGCTCTACCTTTTGCTTGTTTAGATCCTTCTGGAACCTCATAAACTCTCATCCAGAAACATTTACCTTTTTCAGTAAATACTAATAAGTAATTGTGCGTACTTGCAACAAATAATTCTTGTACAAAATCTGCATCTCTTGTAGCTGTTCCTTTAGAACCTACTCCACCTCTATTTTGTAATCTATATTCTGATAAAGAAGTACGTTTCATATAACCTAAATGAGAAATTGTAACAACAACTTTTTCATTCGGAATCATATCTTCTATACTAAACTCTCCTCCAGCATATTCAATAACACTTCTTCTATCATCACCATACTTATCTCTAATGTAAACCAATTCATCTTTAATGATTTGCATTCTACGAGATTCATTTGCTAAGATATCTAGTAAATCTTTAATTGTTTCCATTAAAGCATCATACTCAGCTCTTAATTTATCTTGTTCAAGACCTGTTAATTGTCTTAATCTCATTTCAACAATAGCACGAGATTGAATTTCGCTTAACTTAAAACGTTCAACCAATTTCGCTCTTGCTTCATCAGGGTTCTTAGAAGCTCTAATCAACTTAATTACTTCATCAATGTTATCTGAAGCAATAATTAATCCTTCTAAAATATGTGCTCTTTCTTCTGCTTTTCTTAATTCATATTTTGTTCTTCTAACAATTACTTCGTGTCTAAATTCAATAAACTCAACAATAATGTCTTTTAAATTTAAAACAACTGGTCTTCCTTTTACTAATGCGATGTTATTTACACTAAAAGAAGTTTGTAAAGCCGTTTGTTTAAAAAGGTTGTTCAATACTACATTTGGAATTGCGTCTCTTTTCAAGTCATAAACAATTCGCATCCCTGTTCTATCCGACTCATCACGAATATCTGATATCCCTTCAATTTTACTGTCATTAATAAGGTCAGCAGTTTTCTTAATCATATCTGCCTTATTCACCTGATAAGGAATTTCAGAAACAATTATTCTAAAACGACCAGTTTTAGTCTCTTCCAATTCTGTTTGTGCACGCATTACAATTCTACCTTTTCCAGTATGGAATGCATCCTTTACACCTTGGTATCCATATATAATAGCACCTGTCGGAAAATCTGGAGCTTTTATATACTCCATTAATCCATCAATATCTATGTCTTTATTCTCTACGTAAGCAATCGTACCATTAATAACTTCTGTTAAGTTATGTGGCGCCATGTTAGTTGCCATACCTACTGCAATACCTGAAGCTCCATTTAATAATAGTGCTGGAATTTTAGTTGGCAATACAGTTGGTTCTTCTAATGAATCATCAAAATTCAATTTAAAATCAACTGTTTCCTTATCTAAATCTCCCAACATTTCTTCAGCAATCTTTCTCAATCTTGCTTCAGTATATCGCATTGCTGCAGGGCTATCTCCATCAACAGAACCAAAGTTCCCTTGTCCGTCAACCAACATATAACGTAACGACCATTCTTGAGCCATACGCACCATAGAGTCATAAACAGCAGTATCTCCGTGTGGATGATACTTCCCTAATACTTCCCCTACAATTCTTGCAGATTTTTTATACGCACTATTTGAACGAATTCCTAAATCTAACATTCCGTATAATATTCGTCTATGTACGGGCTTTAATCCATCCCTTACATCTGGAAGTGCTCTAGAAACAATAACCGACATCGAATAATCGATGTAAGCAGATTTCATTTCCTCTTCAATATTAATCTGTATTATTTTTTCTCCGTCAGCCATATTTTTTTTAATTATTCCTTTAAAATAACATCTTTTTATAGACCTTCGAAAATACACATTCTCAATCTGAAAACATCCGTATTTTAATGCTTACTTACTAACAAAATTCTGTTGAAAAAGGTGTTTTTCGAGACAAAGCAATATTTAGTTAATATATTATTTTTGATATAGTTCAAATTATCCTAATTTTCGGAATAGTTGAGTTATTAAAAACAATATTTATATGGATGCAAATTTTTCAGCAAAAGTAAAAGATGTCATAACATTTAGTAAAGAAGAGGCCATTAGATTAGGGCACGACTATATTGGTGTAGAACATTTACTTTTAGGTATTATTAGAGAAGGAGATGGCTTGGCTGTTAAAATATTGGTAACCCTTGGAGTTAATTTAAAAGAACTCCGTAAAAAAGTTGAATCATCAACTAAAGTTGGAAATGGATCGAGTACTCAACTTTCTAATATCCCATTAGTAAAACAAGCTGAAAAAGTGTTGAAAATCACTTATTTGGAAGCTAAGGTTCTTAAGAACAATATTATTGGGACTGAACACCTTTTACTTTCAATATTAAAAGGCGAAGACAATATTGCAACAAACTCATTGAATTCATTAAACATTAATTACGAATCTGTTAAAGAAGAGATAATGATTTTAAACGCAACTGAAGAAAATACGCCAAAAGCTGATTTACCAAACATTCCTCCTGAAGAGGAAAATGACGAGGATGATTCGAAATCATTTATGGGTACTTCTTCTGGTGAAGGAGCATCTAAGAGCTCTTCAAAATCGAATACACCTGTACTGGATAACTTTGGAAGAGATTTAACAAAATATGCTGAAGATGGTAAACTAGACCCTATTGTTGGTAGAGAAAAAGAAATCGAACGTGTATCACAGATCTTAAGTAGAAGAAAAAAGAATAATCCCATTTTATTAGGAGAACCAGGTGTTGGAAAATCTGCAATTGCAGAAGGATTAGCTTTAAGAATTGTTCAAAAGAAAGTGTCTAGAGTACTCTTCGGAAAAAGAATTGTAACTCTTGATTTAGCTTCTTTAGTTGCTGGAACAAAATATAGAGGACAATTTGAGGAACGTATGAAAGCTGTAATGAATGAGCTGGAAAAATCTCCTCACATCATTCTATTTATTGATGAAATACATACAATTATTGGTGCTGGTGGAGCTTCTGGATCTATGGATGCATCTAATATGTTTAAACCTGCTCTAGCCAGAGGTGAGCTTCAATGTATTGGAGCTACTACCCTTGACGAATACAGGCAACACATTGAAAAAGATGGCGCTTTAGCAAGAAGATTCCAAAAAGTAATTATTAATCCTACATCTGTAGATGAAACAATTGAGATTTTAAACAACATAAAGGAAAAATACGAAGATCATCACAACGTAAATTATACCGAAGAAGCAATTAAAGCTTGTGCTAAATTGACGGACAGATATATGACTGATCGTTTTTTACCAGACAAAGCAATTGACGCTTTAGATGAGGCAGGTTCTAGAGTGCATATTACAAACATTAAAGTACCAAAGAACATTATTGAAATTGAAAAAAAGATTGAAGACATAAAAGATCAAAAAAACCATGTTGTCCGCAGTCAAAAATATGAAGAAGCAGCTCAATTAAGAGATAGTGAAAGGACATTATTAAAAGACCTAAGCACAGCAAAAAAAGCTTGGGAAGATGAAACAAAAAATAATCGGGAAGAAGTTAGCGAAGATAACGTTGCCGAAGTTGTTGCAATGATGACTGGCATTCCTACACAACGTATTGCTCAAGCTGAAGGAGATCGTTTAGCTCATATGGATGATGAAATAAATGACGCTGTAATTGGACAAGATGAGGCTGTAAAAAAAGTTGTAAAAGCTATACAGCGAAACAGAGCTGGATTAAAAGACCCCAACAAACCAATTGGTTCGTTTATATTTTTAGGCCCAACAGGTGTTGGTAAAACACAATTAGCAAAAGTATTAGCAAAATATTTGTTTGATACTGAGGATGCCTTGATTAGAATTGACATGAGCGAATACATGGAGAAATTTGCTGTATCACGTTTAGTTGGAGCTCCTCCAGGATATGTTGGATATGAAGAAGGTGGTCAGCTAACTGAAAAAGTGAGAAGAAAACCTTATTCTATTATACTCTTAGATGAGATTGAAAAAGCACATCCAGATGTGTTTAACTTGTTATTGCAAGCTTTAGATGACGGACAAATGACTGATAGTGCTGGTAGAAAAATAAATTTTAAAAACACTATCATTATAATGACATCAAACATTGGTGCTCGTCAGTTAAAAGATTTTGGACAAGGTGTTGGATTTTCTACATCTGCTAAAAAAGAAAGTGCTGAAGGTCATTCTTCTGGAGTAATACAAAGTGCTCTAAAAAAAGCTTTTGCTCCTGAATTTTTAAACAGAATTGATGATGTTGTTATTTTCAACTCTTTAGAGAAAGAAGATATTCATCAAATTATTGATATTGAGTTAAAAAGCTTATTTAGTAGAATTGAAGAATTAGGTTACCACATCAATTTAACACAGGAAGCTAAAGATTATATAGCTGACAAGGGTTATGATTCAGCATACGGAGCTAGACCTTTAAAAAGAGCTATTCAGAAATATCTTGAAGATCCATTGGCTGAAGAAATAATTCAATCAAAAGTTGTTGAAGGAAGTCGTATTAATGTAACATTTGATGATGTTATTGAAGAATTAGTTTTTTCAATTAAAAACCCTAAGAAAAAGGAAGAAGATAGCGAAACTAAAAAAAAAAATAAGTAGCATTATCTATAATTTCTTGTCCTAATTTAGCTTGACTATTTTGGATAAGAAAATACAAGCCTATATCATTAATTTGGTGTATATTTTTTTTCTATGCTGTGAGTTCAAACTTTATCTATTGATAAACTTGACTTCTCGTTTAAATACTTGAGTGTAATTTGAAGGGTATTCTCCTTTTTTTTCTTTCCTTATTTATTGACCTTAATTAAGTCATTTTTTTTAGAATAAGATAAAAAAAGCCTCCCGAAATAAATTCGGGAGGCCTTTTTTTATATTCAATGTATGTTATTCGAATCCTAATTTATCCATTACTTTATTAGAAACTCCTGTTGTAGAGAAACCTCCATCATGCATTAAATTTTGCATGGTAACATACTTCGTTAAATCAGAAAATAACGTGACACAATAATTTGCACAATCTAATGCCGGAGCATTTCCTAATGGAGATTGTAAGTCAGCAAAACCATACAATGAATTAAAACCTTTAATACCACTACCAGCAGTTGTTTTTGTAGGTGATTGAGAAATAGTATTAACTCTTACTTTTTTATCTACTCCGTAATAATATCCGAAGTTTCTAGCTATTGCTTCCAACTGAGCCTTAGCATCAGCCATATCATTATAACCAGGAAATGCTAATTGACCAGCAATATATGAAAGTGCTAAGATTGAACCCCACTCATTCATAATATCTTTTTGCTTTGCAATTTTCATTACTCTATGAAAAGATATTGCTGAAATATCCATTGCTTTGCTATAAAAATCATAATTACTTTCAGTGTAATGAATCTTTTTTCTAACATTTATAGACATCCCGATAGAATGTAAAATAAAATCTATTTTACCGTATTTCTCTTCCGCAACCTTAAAAAGATTTTCTAAATCCTCAGTAGAAGTAACATCGGCTGGTACAACTTCTGAACCTGTTGCTTTTGCTAATTTATTCAATTGCCCCATTCTTAATGCTACAGGAGCATTTGTCAAAATGAATTCAGCTCCTTCTCCATGAGCTCTTTCAGCAACTTTCCAAGCGATTGATTCTTCATTCAATGCACCAAAAATAATTCCTTTCTTCCCTTTTAAAAGATTGTTTGACATACTTCTTTATAATTTATTTTTTATCTTAAATGATATAAATACCTATTCTATCTTTTAGAAGCCACATATCTTAAATATCTACTTCAATCTCCTTTTACAACAATCCCTTCTATGACAACGAAATTCAGTAAAGGTTGCTAAAAAAAAACAATACAGAATTAGAAATAATATGTACTACTTTTTCTAATTCAACATACTGCACGTTTTTTCAGTGTGACAAATTTACAATTTTTAGCTAATATTAGAAACAAATAATTGCTATTTATATGTTTAATAAAGATTTAGCATTATCAATCGCAGCACTACTCATTTTTTCACCACTTAACATTTTTGCTAATTCTTCAATTCTGCTTTGTTTCTCTAGGGCTACAAGGTTTGTTATTGTTCTATCCCCTTCATTTTCTTTATAAATTTTAAAGTGATATTTTGCCTTTGCAGCAACCTGGGGCAAATGAGTTATAGAGATTACTTGCATGTCTTCTCCCATTCTATTCATAATATTTGCCATTTTATCAGCAATATCTCCAGAAACACCAGTGTCAATTTCATCAAAAACTATAGCTGATAATTTATCCTTAGTAAGGATAGATTTAATCACTAACATTAACCTTGAAAGCTCTCCTCCAGAGGCAGCTTTTTTAAGTTCTACAACTTCCATTCCTTTATTTGCTGTAAAAAGGAAATTTATACTGTCTATACCACTTTCACTTAGCACTGTTAAAAGTTCGTGCTTCACCTTAAATGAAGCATCAACCATTCCCAACTGATATAAATCAGCCTTAATTTTCATACATAAATCTTTGAAAACAGATAATCTTGATTTGGAAATCTTCTGACCTTCCGAAAACAATACTTTCTCTTGCTTTTTTATTTCAGTAGATAACTTATCTATTTTAGCATCAAATGAGTTTGTATCACACAATTGAATATTAAATTTTTCTAACAATTGTATTATCTCTTGAGTAGTTGATAAATTATGCTTTTGTTCAACGGAATAAATACTACTCAAACGACTATTTAGGTATGCTAAATTATCTGGATTGAAATTTACACTTCCATTTTCAGCATCAATTTCATTTGTTAAATCTTCTAAATCAATTACGGAACTCTTTAACCTTTCATGAATTGTATTATATGCTTCTGAACATTTGCTAATTTTAGAAAACAAGTTAGTAATGTTCTTTAATTCTAATACAATATTTTGATCAGAGGTTCTTAATGCTTGATCAGCGTAATCCAATACCGACTTAATTTCTTCGGCATTATTTATTAACTCTAATTCAGATTCAATTTTTTCTTTTTCGTTAGGCTTAAGTTGTAAGTCTGCGATTTCTTGCGCTTGAAAAGAAATATAATCAACGTCTAGCTTAGCTTTTGATGCTAATTCAACTAAACTACTTAACTCTTTTTTAGATTTTATATAGCTTTTAAATCTAGCTGAATATGACAGTACCTCCTTGGTATTGTTAGCAAAAGAATCAATTACACTTAGTTGGAATTTATTACTCTGGATATTTAACGTTTCGTGTTGTGAATGAATGTCAATTAATTGTGACGTTAATTCTTTTAAAACAGCAAGAGTTACAGGTGTATCGTTAATAAAAGCTCTACTCTTACCTTTTGAATTTATTTCTCGTCTAATAATATTAGGTTGTTCAAAATCTAATTCGTTTGATTCAAAAAAATGGTTAAACCTATCTAATTCAATTTCAAACTCTCCTTCAACAATACATTTCTTTTCCTTATCCTTTAAAACAGATTTATCTGCACGTTGTCCAAGTATTAAAGATAATGCTCCTAAAAGAATAGACTTTCCTGCCCCAGTTTCTCCAGTAATAGCAGTAAACCCTTTCTCTAAATGAATATCTAGTTGCTCAATAATGGCGTAATTAGTTATAGAAAGATGTTTAAGCATTAGTTCCTTTTAGAAAATTTTTGATACTTACTAAGGTTTGTTGGATCAATTTTATTAACCAAGTTAGTTAATTGAGTTTTTTCTTTTGCTAATCCTTCAGAAAAAAGGCTTACAATCTCATCAACTTTAGAATTAAAAAATATTTTAAGTTGAAAATTTCCCGGTCTTCTATCGTGAACTTTTTCTAATTGTAATAAAGATTTTAACACCTCAATTCTTCCATTCGCAACATTTTTAGCTATTATGTCAAATCCTAATCTATGGTACTGATAGAAACACAACCGTAAAGGCGCATAATTTTGATGCAACATGTTCGTTGCAAACCAATATCTATTTCTCTCCGATTCGAAAGCCTTCCAACCAGTCTCTTGAGCAGATTGAGCATTTCCTACAATTTTTTGTGCTTCTTGAAAGTATCTAGTTCCTCCATTCTGAGAAAAGGAATCATAATCAAGTCCGATAATGATGTTTGCATAAAATGATAATACAGATGTCAAATTAGATGTAAACGTATTCTTTGAATATTCTAAATTATCAAACTCATTAAACTTAAATTCAAAATCTTTATCTAAATGATTTAAAGTAGTTGAAAAATAGGATGAATTAAAAACAGGCCTTCTCGATTGCACTTGGATAGTAGCCTTAAAATTTCCTGTTGAATTTTGTTTGGTAATGTTTATTAAGATAGAACATTCAATTCTCTCTGTGTTTTGAAATACATTATTAGTCCATGTTGTTGAATTCATAAACTCAAATATATTCTTTTCCATTACTTCAAATATACTCTTATCTGAGCCTTGTATTTGAGAAGAATTAATTTGTACACTACAGTTTAATTCTTGTGCTGTAACATCAGTAAATGATACTAGCAGAATCAATGGGATTAATATTTTAAAGAGTCTTTTCATTTAAAATCAAAGTAAATATATGATTTTATTAAAAATATCAGCAGCGACTTCTGACTTAGGTTTTAACTCAAATTTCTCTACATTATTGTTATTATCAATGATAGTAACTTTATTTGTATCATGACCAAAACCTGCACCTTTATCATTTAATGAATTTAATACTATAAAATCTAAATTTTTACGTTTTAGCTTATCTTTAGCGTTAATTTCTTCGTTAGTAGTTTCTAAAGCAAACCCTATTAATAATTGCTTGCCAGTTTTCAACTGACCAACTGTTGCTAAAATATCTTTTGTAGGTTTTAAATTAATCTGTAAACTATCCTCCGTTTTTTTTATTTTTTGTACCGCAGTGTTGCTAGGTGTATAATCCGAAACAGCTGCAGCCATAATAATTACATCAGAATCTTTGTAATCTTCTTGAACAGCATCATACATATCTGCAGTAGATCGAACATCAATTTTTTTAATCCCTTTACTTACCGTTAAATTTGTAGGTCCTGAAATTAAGACAACTGATGCCCCTAAGCTATAAGCTTTTTCAGCCAACTCGAATCCCATCTTACCTGAAGAGTTATTTCCAATAAAACGAACAGGGTCAATTTGTTCATAGGTAGGTCCTGCAGTTAATAAAACTTTTTTACCAGATAATGGCAAATCTTTTTTAAGGTAATTCTCAATAAATTCAACAATACCTTCAGGCTCTTCCATCCTTCCCTTACCAACTAATCCACTTGCAAGTTCGCCCTCTTTAGCATCAATAATAAAATTACCATTGCTAATTAATTTCTTAATATTTTGTTCAGTTGTTGAATGCTTATACATGTCTAAATCCATAGCTGGCGCTACAAATACAGTACATTTAGCAGAAAGATATGTTGCCATTAACAAATTATCACATAAACCACCAGCCATCTTGCCAATGGTATTGGCTGTTGCTGGAGCAATAATAAATATATCAGCCCATAAGCCAAGTTCTACATGACTGTCCCACTCTCCTGTTTCTTTATCAGAAAAAACAGAATGTATTGGATTTTCAGAAAGAGTGGATAGTGTTAAAGGTGTTACAAATTCTTTGGAATCAGGAGTCATTATCACTTGAACATTGGCTCCATATTTTTTTAACAATCGGATAAGATTAGCGCTTTTATAAGCTGCAATACCCCCTGTTACTCCGAGAAGGATATTTTTTCCGCTAAGCATTGAATAGTTGAATTATGCTTCTTCTAAAGAATCAGTAGGCAATCTAAAATAAACTTTATCGTCTAAAAATTCTTTAAGAGCAATAGCATTTGTTTTAGGAAGTCTTTCATAAAATCTTGAAATTTCAATCTGCTCTCTGTTTTCAAAAACTTCTTCTAAGTTATCTGAATTAGATGCAAATTCATTCAATTTATTAATCAACTCTTCTTTTAAATCTACTGCTAACTGATCAGATCTTTTAGATACTACAACACAAGATTGATAAACATTTCCAGTTACCTCTTCAATTTCATCCATGTTTCTGGTTACAGTACTGGATTCTGCATTTGTATTTTTAAAGTTTATCATTACGAATGTTTTGTTTTATAATCATCTCTCAATTTAGTCACCTTTGTAAAGATGTTTTGAGCTTCTTTTAAATACTTACTTTTTATATAGTTATCTGCAAATATATAATAAGCATCTATAGTTTCATTGATTCTTTGCTGTTTTTTTTTCTTAACACTATTTTCTGCTAATAAAAAGTGTGATTTTAAAACTAAGAACGTTAATTCTTCCCTGTACTCTGTTTCAGGAAAGTCTAATAATGTATTGTTAATGGCAATAATTGCTGCTTTAAATTTAAATATTTTATGATATTGTTTCGCATTCAAATATGACTTAACTTCTAATTTACCTCTCAACTTATCCATTAACACATTACTAGAATCAACTAATTCGTGTCCAGGATATGTATTTATAAATAATTGTAAGGCATTGATACCATCTTTAGTTTCCGTTTCATCTAATGTAGGTATAGGTGATAATGCATAATTTGAATACGCAAACATAAATAACGTTTCTTGCGCATGCTTGCTTAATGGATAAGTAACTGAAAATTTCTTAAAATGATACGCAGCAGAATACAACATACCCAATTGGTAGTTACAATAACAATATGAGTAGTACACTTCCTCTGATCTATCTGTACCTCTAAACAAGGGAATAAGTTCTTCAAACAAAACAATTGCTCTTTCATATTTCTCATCTTCGTAATAAGCCATCGCTGCTAAATACTTTAGTTCCATATCAGAACTTTTAAGTAACTTTTGGTACTTACTACAACTTGCTGAAATAACAGCAATTAAAACAACTAGGAATCCCCATTTTTTTAACATTTGGCAAATATAAGATTAACTTGTAATTATTTGAGTTAGTTAAACGTTAAAAGTTGTGAAATATTTACTACTTGATTTTTCTGAAAAAAGCGATTAAAAAACGATTATCTTTTGATTGGTAATATTGAATTTTCTCAAAATCTGGGTGCTTATCATAAAAATCATATGGCTGGCTAGTTGCTCTCAATTTAGGTCTATAACCATAGTGTGATTCCCAAACTATTAAATCACCAACATCCATACTGTCGGTATCCTCTTTGGTGAAGTCAATTATTGGTTTCTTACTAAAATCATTGACACCTCTATTTGTGAAATGATAAAATAAAATATGACTACATGCAACTCGTGAATCCTCTGTAAAAAGAGCATTAGGATTACTTTTATTTTTTTCTAGATAACGGGCATACCAATTACCTGCCTTTTTCATTGTAGCGTCTTCAGGGTTTAAATTGAATGTGCGTGCACTTGTCAATATTACAATAACTGAAAGAATACCCAAAGAAACCATGTAATTTTTCTGTTTTAATGGCAAAATAATAAGAACAGAAGTTATTATCATAATTACTAATGGCAACCAATATCTTTTACCTTCAGACAAAATAGCCATAAAATTATGATCATAAGTTTGAACAACTCCTACTCCGATTAAAAAAGGAATTAAAAAGATTAACAATAAATATTTCTTGGTCATTTTTAAAATATCATCTACTGCTAATACCGCTAATATTCCAATAAAAGGAGCAATTGGCAATAAATACCTTAAATTTCCGGCATTACCTGGTCCTATTTCATACGATTGTAAATTTAATATACAATTAAAAATAATCACAAATAATGTACCTATTGTTATTATCCAAACTGGTTTTTCTTTCTTTATTATTTTTGAAGATAAGTAAGTTACAAACAAAGTTAATGTAACTCCCCCAAAAATAATATTTGACATGTTTAAATAATGATTAAACCCTCTTTTAGGATAAGCACCAGCTAGTCGTTCTGAATAATTAATTATATGATTTGGTAAATATAAAATATCCTCTGTTAAAATAAATCCTAATAAATTCTCTAACACAGTAAATGTTCCTGTAAGTAAAGCTGGCAGCCATTGTTTTTTCGCTATTAAAACAAAAAAGTAAAACCCTAATAAGGTGTGATATTCTATCCTAGAAATTGCGGCATATGACAACAATAAAGCGGCATAAATATATCTCTTATTTAAGTGATTCCAGATCATCATCACCAACAAAAATGCTATAAAAAATTCAGAGAAATTTCTGAAAGCCAACATAAACCATAAGGGTTGTAAACCTAAAAGAAAGAATATTAAAAATGAGTTTTTCCCCTTAAGTTTTCTAATAATTTTATATGAATACAACACCGTAATTGATGCTAACACACTATTAAATACATTTAAAAACGTAAAACCACCGAGAGCTGGTAACACTAAAAATGTTACATATCCAATCCGTTGAAACCCTCTAAAAGATGAAATAGGATCCTTTAAAAAATCTTTAGCATACATATAGAACATTGGTTCATCATGCATATAAAATCCATCAGAAAAAATAGAGAAGATAGAATAGATAATTGCTAAAACAATAGTAAAGCTCCATAAATATGTATTATTTAGGTTGTTTAAAGAAAATGATTTGTTTTCCATCTCTTTTTTACTTTCAAAAACTTGTTCTTTATGCTTACTTTTTTTTGCCATAGTCAATTGGTTAACCTTAATTTATCGTAAAGGGACCAAATTAACAATTTAAAACAAAAATGAGAACTAATGCCTTAGCTATTAAATTAGAAATAAGAGCTTATAAGATTATCTTAATAATCATATATTCGCAGTATTAATTATAATTTTTATGAGCAAGTTATTTTCTGATAAACCAAGATATTTTGAAATTCAATATTTAAATTCAAAAGATTCTATTATCTCTTTTTTAAAGAACCACTTTATTCCTAAAAAAGGAAATCATGTTTTAGAAATAGGAAGCTCTGAAGGTGGTGTTTTAAAAGCTTTTACAGAACTTGGTTGCATTTGCACAGGAATAGAACTCGCTCAATATAGAGTAGATTTAGCAAATGGATTTATGGCTGAAGAAGTTAAAGCCGGATTAGTAAAATTTATTAATGAGGATATCTATAATATTGATCCTGAAAAGTTAGCACACAAGTTTGATTTAATTATTCTTAAGGATGTAATTGAGCATATCCATAATCAAGAAAAATTCATGAAAAAAGTTGGTGAATTTTTAACTGATGACGGTGTTATATTTTTTGGTTTTCCTGCTTGGAGAATGCCTTATGGTGGACATCAACAATGTGCAGAGTCAAAGTTAATGGCTAAGTTACCTTACTACCATTTACTACCAATGTTTTTATATAGAATGCTTTTAAAATTATTTGGAGAAAAAGAAAGCGTTATTGATGGATTAATTGAAATCAAAGAAACCGGTATCTCTACAAAACGATTTGAAAAACTTTGTGGAATTAATGGCTTTAAAATAGAAAAACAAATTAAATATTTAGTTGCTCCTATTTATGAATATAAATTTGGCTATAAGACTAAGATTCTCCCAAACTGGCTAGGTGCTATTCCATTTTTTAATGATTTTTTTACGTTCCAATCATACTATATTGTAAAAAAATAATTATTCTATATATTACACAACCACTCCTCTAAAGACATCTGATAATTATAGTTTGTTAATTGATTTAATTTTGATCCATCAAAAATGGTATCTCCAGATTCAATTTTTAAAGCAGCTGCTGGCCAATCTACAAATTCAACTTTAACATTATACTTTTTAGCAACTAAGGAGGCCACATCAAGCAAACTCAGATTATCATGGCTTCCAATATTGTAGGTTTCATTGTTTGATGCGTCAAATTCCAATGTTCTGAGTATTGATTCTGAAATATCCCGAACATGAGTAAAGGTTCTTTTTAAGCTTCCATTACCATAAATGGTAATATTCTCTCCCTTTGTAGCTCTATTAATAAAGAATCCTATTGTTCCATAAGAATACACTTCATCAATCAAATTTCCGAAAGGAACACAAATTCTAAAAATGGTATGATCAACACTAGAATTAGCTAACATTTGTTCACAAACTAATTTATTCTTAGCATAAATTGTTTTCGATTCTTTTTCAGCATTCTCCATTAAAGGTAGATTTTCAACACCTTTATAAACAAGCCTTGAAGAAGGAAAAATAATTCGTAGCCCTTCAACACTTTTACAACACTCTATTATGTTAGATAAACCCTGTTCGTTAACCTCTTTAAATCTAGCAATCTCCTCAGTCGAACCTCCTGTACCTGTTAGTCCTGCAAAAGCAAATACATAATCTACATTAAAATCTAACTGCTCTAGTTCATCCTTTTTGGTAATATCTATTTGTTGGTAACCATGGAAACCATCAATTGATTTAACAGCTCTTCCCGTAGGGATAAACTCAATATTGTTTTGCTTCAAAAAACGAGCAATATGCCTACCCAAATAACCATTTGCTCCAAATATAATTGCTCGTTTATTCATATTCATATCTTTACACCTATTATACTTCGACTATCGGCCAGGGTAAACGGAACTCTATTTTCACTCATATCTTCACTCCAATTAAGTACACATCATCAACCTGAAAAGTTTTGTCTTTCCAAGTATAAAATTCCGCTTCAATTTTTTTATGCTGATTCTCCATACTTAATTCGCTTATTGATAATAATAGCTTCCTAAATCGTTTCAACATAAACTTCTTACCATTAGGACCTCCAAACTGATCCGCATAGCCATCACTAAAGGTATAGATACAATCATTTGTATATAAATCAATGGTATGATTTATAAAGCTATCTTTTAGATATGAAGCTCCTACTGAACGTTTATTAGCTTTAATTTCTATTAACTCTCCATCTCTAAACAAGTATAGAGGATTGTTTGCGCCAGAATACTGTAACTTTTTATTCTTGAAATCTATAGAACATAAGGCAATATCCATCCCATCATTTATATTTCTCTGATCTTCAGTTCTCCTAAAAGTATCAATAACCAATTCACTAGTTTTATTTAAAATTTCAGATGGAGTAATTAAACCATATTCTTTTACAGCTCTATTTAGTGCATTGTAACAAAATATACTAACCATAGCTCCTGGAACTCCATGTCCAGTTCAATCAGCTGCAGCATATAACACAGTATCTCCAATTTTATGCATCCAATAAAAATCAACTGCTACAATATCTTTTGGTTCATAAAACACAAAACATTTTTTTAATGCTAAATTAAATTCGGAATGTTGTAGTAAAATGGCTTGTTGAATCCGTTTTGCATAGGTAATACTATCTGTTATTTCTAAACTTTTATCTTCAATTACTTTGTTTTTATCAGCTAATTCAAGATTACTTTTCCTTTTAATTTGATACCCCCTTAACACAACAATTACCACAAAAATTAATAGAATTGAGCCTTTAACACTTAAATATGAGTACAGTTTTTGAGCTTTTATTTCTTGATTATATTTAATTTCTTTAATCTTAGCAGTCTCAGCAGATTTCAAACTATCCCTTATCATCTTTTTTTGTTACTCTTACTGATATTGCTTCTGTATCACAACTTCTTTAATATTATTATTCTCAACACTATCTTGCATTTTATAAAAGAGTTCTTGCATCGAATATGCACTTCTATAATCTTTTTTGAGTACAGCAATCTCCTGTAAAGCTTTAGCCGCTTTTTTTATAGATTCTGTAAAACCTATTTTTTTTGATAATATGATACTTTCGTAAGCATATTTTTCAGCTAAAGAAATATTACCTAATCGTTTATAAACATTACTAATGTCATAGGCAGAACTAGCTTTTCCCTCAAGATCTCCTATCTCGTCAAATACATTGTATGCTTTTTCAAACTCATTTAATAATAAATCTAATTCTTTTGGATTATTACCCTCTAACATCTCCAGTTTAATTGAAGTGTATTTTGAAAGAGCTAAAGCCTCTCCTTTTTTGTAGCCTATCTTATTATAATTTTTAATTGACTGCTGGTAATATTCTAATGCTAATTTACGCTTATATTGCTTTTGATATACTGAACCGATATTGCTATATAACCTTGCCACACCTTTTTTTGTTCCATCTTTTCTCTCTATAATTAAGGCTTCTCTGTAGTATTTTAATGCTTTATCATATTCTTTTAGGGTATAATAGAGGCCTCCTATATTATTTAATGAAAGTGCTATATCTTTCTGAAATTGAAGCAATTTATTTAACCTAAGTGATTCATGATAATACTCCAATGCCTTTAAAATATCCCCTTGTCGTTTATAGATATAACCTAAGTTATTTAAAGCTTTGGCTACCAGATTTTTATCACCAATTTCTTTACTTAAGGCTATCGATTTTTCGAAATTAAATATGGCTTCATCTATCTTGTTTTTTCCAAAATAATAGAATCCAAAATTATTATAAGCAGAAGATAACTGTTTAACATACACCTCTTCTTCAATGTATTTAAGTGATAATTCTTCTGCTTTATTTTTTAAGATATGATTGTACTTAACCCAAACAACATTTTCACATAATGAAATAAGTATGGTTAATTGATTTAACTTAGAACTATCTTCTGTTTCATTATGGTATTCAATTAACAACGAATCAATTAATGTTTTATTGGCCTCATTTAAGGTGTTTAAGTCTAGAGAATCTAAGAGATAATGATCTTTATCACCAAAATTTTGGCTAAACAAGTTACTGCATCCTAGTAAGAGGAACAATGTAAATAATACTATTTTCATGTTACTTAATCTCAATTTAATGTTTTATGGACAATATATGTTGGTCGTTGCTTAACACTCTCAAAAGTTCTACCTACATACAAACCAACCATTCCCAATACTGAAATAATAATCCCAGAAAAGAAACTGATTAATAAAGCTAAACTTGCCCAACCTTCGGCTTTTACATCGCCAATAATATATAGCACTACCATTGCAATGGCAGAACATATAGATAAAAAAGACAATAACACTCCAAACTTAACGGTTAAACGTAAGGGTTTGTCAGAAAAAGTTAAAATAGTATCCATTGCCAAACGTAATCGTTTACTAAAAGAATAAGAAGACGTACCATCCTCTCTTTCGGCATGCTCTATATCAACTTTAGCATAATTAAAACCAACTAATTGCTGTAGCATTGGGTAATATCTGTTATGATCTTTAACCTTTGCCATTGCTTCAACTGCTTTTCTATGGTAACACACAAAATTAGCAACCGATCTATCTTGCTGTGTTTCTGTAAGGTATCCCAATGTTGAATAGAAAATTCCTGACAAGAATTTCTTAAAAAAGTCATCTTGTCTATTCTTTCTACTTGCAACAACAATTTCAAATCCTTCTTTAGATTTTGTCAATAGCTTTTTGATTTCTTCTGGCTGGTCCTGTAAATCACAATCCATCGTAATCACATATTCACCAGTACTCATATCCAAACCTGCTTGTATAGCGTGTTGTTGACCGTAATTCCTACTTAGTTTTACTCCTTTTACTTTCGAATTTTGTTTGCAATTTTCATGAATCTTATTCCAAGAATTATCAGGACCGCAATCCTCAACTAAAATAATTTCGTAATTATCCGTTAATTTAGAAACAGCTTCCACAATCCGTTCTACCAAATTATCAATAATCGTTTCAGCTCTGTAAACAGGGCTCACAATTGATATTTCTACTGCTGTTTTACTCATTAATATTTAAACACTTTATACTTTGTTTAATAGCTCTAAAATAATATAGAGCTCCTATCGGGCACCAAGTTAACATTTTTTCTAATCCAAGATGTTTTTCAACCAGTTTATCATTTGTTTAACGATAACATTCAGTTTACTCAACAAAATTATCGAACTGTCTTTTTTTTCATTTTTATTTTTCTTTTATAACACACCAAAAATTCTAAATCCAATAAAATCGGAAAGAATTCTTGCCCTCCCGAAATAAATTCGGGACGACTTCTCAAGAGGAAATTTATTGTGCTTTATTTTTTAACTCTTGTAATAATCTACTCTGATTTAGAATTTCCTCATATTTAGGTTCTACTTCCTTTTTCAGTACACAACGCTTAAATTCAGTTAAAATATTAACGAAATGATTTTCCGCATCAACCTTATGTTCTAATGCTTCTCCTTGCTTTTCTACAGTAATAGTTGGCATAAAGTTTTCGCCAGGAGTAAAAGCTCTCTGTGCTATAATTTTACCTTTACTTCCCCAAATTTCATAATTACATTGATAGAAATTATCAAATCCGAAAGCAACTTCAGCAAACATTCCTGTTTTAGATTTTAAGTACGCTCCACCAAATAAATCGACTTCGGTATTCATATTATTCAACGTAGCACCTTCTACCCAAACACCATTACCTAAAAACATTTGTGTTGCCCTTACAGTGTAAGCTGCTGCATCCATTAAAGATCCACCACCTAAAGCTAAATTGTATCTAAAATTATCTCCATCTAAAGGTGGAAAACCAAAAGAACTCCTAAAACAGCGTATATCTCCTATTTCTCCTTTGTCAATTAAATCCTTTACAAATTGATGCTGTTTATGGTAAAGAAACATAAAGTTCTCCATGATCAACAAGCCTTTTTGACGCGCCATATCAACCATACGTTTGGCTGAGGCATAATCCATCGCTAATGATTTCTCTATCAGAATATGTTTTCCTGCTTCTAAAGCTTTCATCACCCACTCCTCATGCAAACCAGTTGGTAATGGCATGTAAATAACATCTATATCTTTTCTGTCTAGTAGGTTTTGATACCCTTCAACAGTTTCACAATCAAATTCTGCAGCAAATTCACTAGCCTTTTCTTTTGTTCTACTCGCAATAGCAACTAGATTATATTCAGTTATACTTTTAATCGCAGGAATAACACTTCTCCTTGCAATATTGGCACATCCTAAAACTCCTATTCTTAAATTACTCATGTTTTAAACAAACTTAATTACAGACAATAAACTTCGTGATTGAATATTAAGGTAATTGTTAAACTTTATAAAGGTTTTAATCTGGTTTAATGTCATCCAAATATACTTATCTGGAACATTAACGTCAAAATCATCACCTACTTCAATAATCATATTTTTATTTTGTTCTCTATAAAATCTACCACCTTCTTCTGACTGAAAAGAACTGTGTAAAACAGTTGCATTGTTTTTATCAGGATTCAGTGCATAATCGATAAAATCAACTTCATATTCGTTTTCACCTTTACGGTAATTACCAGTTAAACACTGTACCGTTGGTGCTAGCTCAATAATATCAAAATTTCCACTTTCTAATTTTGCTTGCACCAAAAAGTGATAAACACCATTTATTTCTTTAATAATAAAAGCAATTAACCCCTCTTGAGCAGACTTTACCAAAGGTTGAGTCCAACTGTGGACTTCTCTATTTCCTATCTCTGCTCTAACAGCAATTACAGAAAAATATTTCCATGCTTCATGATAAATAGCTTCTCCATCTTTTTTCCAATCGGAAAGATTGTTCAATGGAATTTGCTTTACATCCAATTCAGCGAAAACTTTATGTTTTGTTATCCAAGAAATGACATGTTCAATATTATGTAACTCGTTCACTTCATCCAATTCTGAGCGTAAAAACGTAGAATCGTTTGCACTTCCTAAAGCCCTTAAGGTTTCTAAATTCCCAAATGAAATACCAGAAATTACTGTTCTGGTATCCATATTAATCAGATTATCGTGTATTAATAACTGTTTTATCTGACCTAAGGTTAACCAGCAGAAATCTTCTTTAACTTCAATATCACTGTTAACTTCAATAATAATATTCCTATTTCTTTTCTTTAAAAATCTTGCCCCCTGTTCAGATTGTAATTGATCTAATAAGATGGTAACATCTTCTCTTTCCTCTAAAAAATACTCTAAATACAAAGGTGGATTTCCTTTATGTACTTGCGTATAATTACTTTTTGTAGATTGTAATGTTGGTGATAATTGAACTGCATTGATATTGCCTGGTTCAATTTTGGCTTGCATCAAAAAATACAACACACCATCAATCTTTTTAGTGATGATTCCTAAAAAACCAATTTCTGGTTGATTAATAATTGGCTGCGACCACTCAGGAACGTTCCCCCAATTTGTTTTCACACTAATCCCTTCAATAGAGAAGAACTTGCCTGAATCGTGCTCTAAATTGCCAGTAGCTTCATTAAATCCCCAATTACTCATTTCAGAAAATGGAATTGGTGTTATTTTATGTTTCACATTTGATTTTTTCTCCTCTAACCAATTCAAAAATTCATCGGTAGATAGAAAAGGATTATCAAGCGTTAACGCTGATTTTAAAAAGCTATGTTCAATTTTATTATTCATTAATTACTTTTTAAATTCTGCATGTACTTTTTTTAGGATTTCAAAAGCACCTTCTGCTGTAGCCGATTCTGCATACGTTCTTAAAACAGGCTCTGTACCAGATGCTCTAATCATTACCCATTCATCATTATCAAAAAAGTACTTATATCCATCTACATCCTCAATACTTCTTACTTCTAAATCACTAAACGATTTATATTCAGCATTATCGCATTTTGCTAAAATAGCCAATTTCTCTTCTTCTTTTAAGTGCATATCAATACGCTCAAATTTAAAAGGGCCAACAATTTCATAAACCTCTTCAATCAGTTCTTCTAGTGTTTTTCCTGATTTAACCATGTATTCCCATAAAGTTAATCCCATCCATATTCCATCTCTTTCTGGAATATGTGTTTTTATAGCAATTCCTCCTGACTCCTCTCCACCTAATAAAACATCTTCTTCTAATATAATTCCTGCTATGTTTTTAAATCCAATTTTTACTACTTCATAATCTAACCCAAAATACTCACACATTTTTTTGACTTTTGGTGAAAGTGAGAATGAAATAACCACTTTACCAGTCATTTTCTTTTCTTCAACCAAGTACTTAATCAGTAATAACACAATGTGGTGCGAATCGATAAACTCTCCATGACTATCATACAAACCTATTCTATCAGCATCACCATCTGTAGCTAACCCACAATTAATTTGTCCTTCCGACATTTTAATCATATCCGAAAATTCTCCACAATTACGATGTATTGGTTCTGGTGCAGTTCCATTAAAACTTGGGTTATGCTCGCAATGTAAAAAATCAATATCTGGCAATAATCTTCTCATCACATCTTGCCCCGATCCATACATAGCATCATAAGCAAAACACATATCTGAATTACGAATAGCATCCATATCAAAACTTGCTTCAACATGGTTTACATACATTGTTTCTAAATCGATATATTCTACTAATCCTTGAGTTGTGAAATATTCTAGTTCTAATCCGTTAACATCAAAAGAGTTAGTGTCAGGAATTAAATCTTCTACTTCTTGAATTTCTTTTGGCAATAAAGGCCCTCCAAAACTACCTTTTAACTTATATCCGTTATAACTTGGAGGATTATGTGAGGCTGTAATTACAATTCCTAATGATGACTTTTGCTCTAGTGCTCCTATAGAAACCATAGGCGTTGAAACTGGTCCTTTTGCCAAATAAACTTTTATACCTGCGTTGGCAAATACTTTTGCAGTTGTTTCAGCAAATAACTCACCAGCAAACCTGCAATCATGTCCGATAACTACCGAAGGATTATCAAAATTCTGTTTTAACCATTCTGTTGCTCCAGATGTAACTCGTGCTAGATTGTCAACAGTAAATTCTTTAGCTATTATAGCTCTCCACCCGTCCGTTCCGAATTTTATTTTTGTCATCTTCATCTATTTTTTTGAAAGAAGGTAAATTTAACATTTTATTAAAGAAGTAGTTTAAGATTCAACGTTAAGAATGAAAATATTTCTATTCTTATATCGCTTCGTTATTTTATCTAACTATAACGAATGCTATGATTCTCAAAAAAAAGTGCCTTACGCTTGAATAAAATAATTCATTTTCATTCTTAACGTTGAATCTTAAACTATTTCTATTATTTTTGATCTAAATCAAGATTCAATCTTATGAAAGAAGCACTAAAAAATCATAACTTTCCTGACTATTTTAACCACTATATTAGTTTGGTTAACGATAATTCAGATGTGATTACTGCGCTTGAAAACACCCATAAAAACACCAACGAATTATTAGACTTAATTACTGAAGAACAAGGTAACTATGCTTACGCAGATGGTAAATGGAGTATTAAAGAATTGTTAACTCACATAGTTGATACTGAACGTATTTTTTGCAATCGTGCTTTACGAATTGCACGAAACGATAAAACAGATATGCCAGGTTATGACCACGATGCTTACGTTCCTTTTTCTAGAGCAAACGAACGTAAAATTTGTGAAATTTATAAAGAATTTAATATCGTTAGAGAAGGAACTATTGCTTTATTCAAAAGTTTTACTCCAGAAATGCTAGAAAGAAGTGGAACCGCTAATGGCAATATTTTTACTGTTTTAGTAATTGGATTTATTATTTCTGGACATGAAATTCATCATACCAATGTAATGGAAGAGAAGTATTTGTAGATTAATTGTTGAGAGATTTATTCTTATATTAATTATAAATCTTCCTTCTAGTCAACTCTCTTTGGTATTTACGTGCGAAAATTAAGTGTTGGTTATAGTTTTTTGCAAAATTATGGTAACCACTAAAATCTTCTTTCGCACACATAAAAATATAATTGTGGCTTTCGTAATTTAATACAGCATCTAAACTTTTAATGTTGGGTAAATTAATTGGCCCTGGAGGCAATCCTTTGTATTTATATGTATTGTAACGTGAGTTTACATCTTTATGTTTGTTCAATACTCTTCTTATCGTAAAATCACCTAAACCATACACCAATGTAGGATCTGACTGCAACAACATTCCTATTCTTAAACGGTTAATATAAAGTCCTGCTACTTTTGGTCGCTCATCAGCATGAACCGTTTGTTCTGCTTGTACAATAGAGGCTAAAATTGCTACTTCAGATTGCGTTAAGTTCAACTTCTTTGCTTTAGCTTTTCTTTCTGCCGTCCAAAAGTTCTTGTATTCGGTTGCCATTCTTGTAATTGCTTCTTCAGCAGTTGTTGCCCAATTAAATTGATAGGTATTAGGTAAAAACAAGGTTAAAATGGTTGTGGTATTAAAACCATATTTACCAACAAATTCTTTATCGTTTATTAATGACAATACTTTCAGACTATCACATTCCAAGTTTTTAGAAATCTTTCCCGCTAAATCTTCCTTGGTTCTCACATTATTAAAAGTCACTTTAACAGGAACTGTTTCTCCTGAGCGAAATAAATCAACCAACTGGTTATTGTTCATTCCTTCTTTCAACAAATACCTACCTGAATTAATGTTATTTTTAAAACCTGATTTTTTCTCAGAAACAAACTCAAAAGATTCTCTGTTAATGATATATCCTTTTTCATATAAATCATGTACAACGTCATCAAAACCATAATCGGAATACACATAAAAGTACTTATCGGTAGCATTTTTAAGTGTTACGTTGGGTTGATATACTTGTTGATACATATCGTAAGCGATATAAGCCCCAACAAATACAACGATTAAAAATATAGATATTATTATTTTTTTGATCATTTTATTTTTTTTATGACAACTACTTTTTCTTTGACAGACTCAGGATGACAGTAGTTTTAATTCGTAATAATTCACTTTGTTATCAAACAATACACGCTCTTCAATAAATTGGAAATCGCATTTTTCAAATAAACGAATACTTGTTGTATTGTCTTTTTGAATGTTACAGAAAACATTAACAAGGCTCATTTCATTTCTACAATAATCAATAATTAGATTTAAAGCTTCTGAAGCACATCCTTTGTTTCTATATGATTTATCTCCAATTAAAATACCAATACCTATTGTTTTTTGTTGCGCATCAAATTCAAACAAATCTATTGTTCCTATTGGGGTTTCTGAGTCTTTCAAACAAATTACATAACGAATTTGCTCATTTAGAGTTAAGTCTTGTTGAGTGTTTACAAAAGTTTCAATCTCATCTTTTGTAAATGATTTTGTTGTTCCACTAGCTTTCCAGTTTTCAGTATCATTCTCCCATTTATAAATAAAATCAACATCAGTTACCTGAAGTTCTCTTAAAAAGATATACGAGCCATTGATCACGAAATTTTTTCTTTTCGACTCAGTGATATAATACAATTCTGAATATCTTGCTGTGTGTATTTATTTAAATCAAAAAAGTTGTTCTTTATTTTTTTCTGAAGATTCAATTCAAAAACTCCAATAATCAAATTTTCTTCTTCTAAAACTGGCAGCAAATCAAATAAAAATATTGCTTTTTCAAAATCTATTTTACAAACGTCAAATAAAAATTCTTTTACAGGAGCTAAACAACTTTTTGTTGCAGTTACTTTCCAATACTTATTCACTTTTTCAGAAATAATTTTATTGGTTTCTGCTTCAGCTAAATTCAATTCGACAAACAGTACTTCCGTTTTACGTTTTACAGCTGTCTTATAAAAATTACTAACTGCTAAATCAATATTTGGGCCAACCGAAGTGATATCATACAACAAACCATTTGTAATTATTCCTATATGCGGAGGTATGCTTGTAGCTCGATATATAAAAAGAAATGTTCCTTTTTGGAGCTTTTCTTCAGTTATACTAGAAGTAATATGTATTGGGTATTTATTCATTCTTTTAAATAGGTCCCCAGTCAAGCTGAGGATGACATTATAATTCGATATTTCCTTTAAAAACAAATGTTGTAGGACCAATTAACCATATATCGCTAAATACATTTCCATTGCGTTTAAAACCTACTTTTAAATTACCTCCTACAGTATTTATAGAAATAACACCCGCTGCCAAATTGTTTTTATCAGCCAAACTTAAGGCTGCTGCAGCAACACCTGTTCCACACGAAAGTGTTTCATCCTCTACACCTCTTTCATAAGTTCTTATCCTTAATTCGTTCTCACCATATTTTACAAAATTAACGTTAGTTCCTTCCGCTTTAAAACGTTCGTTATAACGAATAGTAGCTCCAGCTTCTTTCACATTAATTGCTGCAACATTATCAACTGCTATAATATAATGAGGAGAACCAGTATTAATATAATAATGTCCCTCTCCTTTCTCAATATTTTCTACATCATGCATTTTTAGTGACACTTCTCCTGCATAATTTATCCAGGCTTCATGTTCTCCATCTGTTGATAAAAACATGGCTTGTTTTTCTATAATCCCTAAATGCTTGGCAAAAGCAACAGCACATCTACTTCCATTACCGCAAAAACTTTGCGTACCATCTGCGTTAAAATAGATCATATTAAAATCTAAACCTTCTAAATTTTCAATTAGAATTAACCCATCAGCTCCAACACCAAAGCGTCTATCACAAAGCTGTTGAACAGCTTTTATATTGCTTTTATCAAAAAAATTGTTACGATTATCAATCATAACAAAGTCATTGCCTGTTCCCTGGTATTTATAGAATTGAATTTGCATTTTACAAAATTACTCCTCTTTAAACTTTCTGTTCGATTTTTTTTGAGAATGTTTTTTTTTACTATCTAATCTTTTTTTTACAGAAGAACGTGTAGGTCTAGTTAATCTCCTTTTTTTAACAGGTGTTAAGGCTGTTTTTACTAAGTTAATAAATCGTTCAAAAACAATTTCTTTATTTGCTAATTGACTTCTGGTCTCGTCACATTTTAAACTTAAAATACCTACTTGAGAAATTTTATTGGCCAGTTTTTCTTTTATGATTATTTTTTTTCTTTCAGTCAAAAACTCAGAAGCATCCACATCAAACATTAATTCGACCTTAGTAGAGACTTTATTAACATTCTGACCTCCCGCGCCACCACTTCTACTTGTTCTGTATTTTATTTCTTTTTCTAAATCTACTAACATTTTCTTTTTCTTGTCCACTTCTAAAAAAAATACACTAAAATTGTATTTTAATAATAGTTTGTTCGTTTTAATTGTAGATGTTTAAAATTAAGTATTTAATCATTATCCTTTTACTCCAATTTTCCTCGGTTTATTGCCAAGAAAATATTGGTATCGCTAACAGTAATTATTCTCCTACAAGCTCAGTACTTCTGAACCCTTCTTCTTCCGTAGATTCTAAAGTTTTATGGGAAATTAACCTCATTGGTGCTTCTGCTTTTTTTGATAATAATTACATCTTCCTTCCAAATAAATCTGTAAGAAGTATTTTGCTTGACCCCAATTCAACTCCTGACCCTTTAGATAAGTTTACAGCCTCAAATAAGTATGGATATTCAGATATTTCCGTTCATGGCCCATCGGTATCTTTTAATATTGGTAAGCATGCTTTTGGAATAAACACACAAATTAGATCAGTTACCGATATCCGGAATTTTCCTGTTCATTTAGCCAAATTTTCTTTTGAAGGATTTAAATACGCTCCGCAACGTGGCGTTGTTTACAATGGCTCTAACATTAAAGCAAACTCAATGGCATGGGGAGAAGTAGGCCTTAATTATGGCCTCATTTTAAAAGAAAAAAGTAAGGGCATGTACATGGCTGGCATATCATTAAAACGTTTATTTGGAATATCTCACTCCGGAACAAACATTAAAGATATAACCTACCAAGTACCAGATACAGTTGATGTAGATTTTATAGATATTAATGCTAAATATGGATTTACTGCTCCAGCATTCAATTCTGGTAGTGGCTGGGCTATTGATCTAGGATTTACCTACAAAAAGACACTAAAGGAAGTTGATAACTACACGCCTTATTCTAAAATAAATAATTGTAGAAAATCTGAATACAAATATAAAATAGGTATTTCAATATTAGACTTAGGTAGAATAACCAATAAAACGGAAGCTTATTATGGAGAACTTAAAGACCAGTCTGGAACTTGGGAAGATTACCAAAACAGTGTCATTGGTTCCGCCAACACTAGGGATGGTAAAATTGTAAATTCTTTTATTCAAATTGACAATCAAAAAAGAGAGTATAAAGCATACCTTCCAACAGCACTTTCTGTTCAATATGATTATAATTTTGAAAATGGATTTTATTTGAATGCAACAATAATCCAAAACCTTTCATTCTTTAATCAACTTGGAGTAATTCGCCAAGATTTACTGGCTGTAACACCAAGACTGGAACTGCCACGATTTGAAGTTTCTCTTCCTATCTCCTTAAGAAGATACATATACCCTTCAGTAGGATTGGCCTTTAGACTTTGGAACAATATAATAATTGGTACAGATCGTTTATTCCCATTAATGCGTAATCAAGATTTATATGGAATGGACTTCTATATTGGAATTAAATTAGCCAAACTGTACACTAACAAATGTAAAACAAATCAGAAAAAAAATAAACATAAAAAGTACACTACAAACGACTGTTACTTCAAACAGTATTAAAATATCACTTAGCACTTTATATTTACCATTGGTGTAACTTTTAAGTATTCATAGCCGTCTTTATTTCTATATTTGATTTCTAATTTAATTTCAATAAAAGTATGGCTACATTAAAAATCAGCAACTTATCAAAAACATATTCTAATGGTGTAAAGGCTTTAGATGATATAAACATTGAATTGAACAATGGAATGTTTGGTCTTTTAGGACCAAATGGTGCAGGAAAATCTTCCTTGATGAGAACTTTGGCAACATTACAAGAAGCTGATAGTGGTACTGCGATGTTAGATGACATCGATATTTTTAACAACCCAACTGAGTTAAGAAAGGTTTTAGGCTATTTACCACAAGAATTTGGTGTTTATCCTCAAATAACAGCTTACCAATTACTAGATCATGTAGCCATATTAAAAGGAATTAGTAATGGAAAAGAACGTAAAGCTTTAGTTGAACATCTTTTACAAAAAGTAAACTTGTTTGCTAAAAGACATCAGAAAGTGAAAGGATTTTCTGGAGGAATGAAACAACGTGTTGGAATTGCTCAAGCACTAATTGGTTCTCCAAAATTAATTATTGTTGATGAACCAACTGCAGGATTAGATCCTGGAGAAAGAAACCGTTTCCACAACCTTTTAGCTGATGTTGCTGAAGATGTTATCATTATTTTATCTACACATATTGTAGATGATGTTACTGAACTATGTTCTAACATGGCAATAATGAACACCGGTAAAATGGTATATAAAGGAACCCCACAAGCTGTAATTAGCGAGTTAAACGGTAAGGTTTGGCAAAAGATTATTGAACGAAACGAAATTGCTGAGTACAAAACAAATTACACTGTTATTTCTGACAAAATGGTTGCTGGTAAACCCTTGATTCATGTATTAAGCGACTCAAACCCTGGATCTGGATTTGAGAGCGTTGCTCCAGGATTGGAAGATGTTTTCTTTTCGAAAATTAACGCAACAGAAACTGTTTCTGTTTAATTAAACGACTACACTCCTTAACCTAAAACCTTTATCACCGATGTTTAAAGAATTTTTTATCAAAGAAGTTGGCACTGCTTTAATGCGCCCAATGGTTTATATTTTTATGTTTCTAATGGCCTTAGCAAGTGCTTTAATGGTCATTTTTGGAGAATCCATTGGAGGCTCAAGTAATGTTTACTTAAATGCTCCTCATACTATCACAAAACTAGTTGGAGGCCTTTCATTAATTGCCTTATTAGTTTCTACCGCATTTTTTAATAATGCAGCATTAAGAGATTATAAATACAACTTTAGTGAAATACTTTTTAGTACACCCATTCATAAAATGAGCTACTTCTTTGGTCGTTTTGCTGGAGCATTAGTTTTATCTACAATTCCGCTTTGTGGTATTTTTATAGGGTATTATGTTGGTGCAATAATTGGCCCTTTAACAGGCGAAATAGCTGCCGATAGAATTGGTCCATTTTATATTCAAACATTTATAAACAGCTACCTACTCTTTATTTTACCCAATATGTTTTTTGCTGGTGCAATTATTTTTGCAATGGCTACTAAATGGAAAAATACTATTATTTCTTTTTTAGGAACCTTAGCCATTATCATTACTTACTCAATATCGGGAACATTATTATCAGACATTGACAATGAAACATTAGGTGCACTTACTGATATGTTTGGAATTAGAGCTTTTGGTATAGACACTAAATACTTTACTCCTAGCGATAAAAATACGATTGGAGCAACATTCTCTGGTCTCTTTTTATTAAATCGAATTGTTTGGATAATTGTTGGTTTTATCATTTTATTTCTTTCTTATTTTTCTTTCAGTTTTATGGCGAAAAATAAAAAGGTTAAAAAACAAAAAGAGGTAGATAATAGTACAGCAGAAGTTGCTACTTTAGTTACTCCGAAAGTTAGCCTAGTCTTTAATTTTGGCACATCATTTAGCCAATTTACAAGCTTTTTTAAACTTAATTTTTACAGCATTGTAAAAAGCAACTTATTTAAAATCCTGTTTGTTATCTGTGCATTAATGCTCATCACTAACCTTTGGGGAGGTTTTGATTATATGGGGCTTCAATCCTATCCGGTTACCTACAAAATGATGGGAACTGTCAACGGAATTTCAGCCTTTTTTGTATTAATCATATTGGTATTTTTTAGTGGAGAATTGGTCTGTAGAGACAGAGATAGTCACATACATGAAGTAATTGATGCTACTCCGCATAATTCAACCATTTCATTATTAGCCAAAACACTTTCGTTAATTAGTGTTGGAACAATTTTAAACATCTTCTTTATTGGAGGGGCTATTCTTTACCAATTATTTAACGGCTACACTAAAATTGAATTAGGACTTTATGCGCAAGATTTCTTATACAGTGCTTTTCCTATGTATATTGTTTGGTCGTGTGTTTTGGTATTTATTCAAATTATCATTAACAATAAGTATTTAGGTTATTTTGTATCTATTCTACTATTGTTTTTACTTGATTTATTCTTCCTAATTCTTGAAGTTGAAACTAACATGTTAAATATTGGTGTTGGTCCTTCTTATATCTATTCTGATATGAATGGATTTGGATCTGCTTTAGCTGGCTCTAACTGGTTTAATCTCTACTGGATTTTATTCGGATTATTACTTCTCGCTTTATCAGGATTGATTTGGGTAAGAGGAGTAACATTTGGTTTTAAAAATAGAATGAAATCTGCTAAAAAACACTTAACCCCTACTTACACATTCGGACTATCACTTGTTACTTTATTGTTTGTTGCAACAGCAAGTTTTGTTTACTACAACACTCAAATCTTAAACACTTACAAAACAAGTGATGAGGTTGAGAAAGGACAAATAAAATATGAAAAAGATTATAAAAAATATGAAGGAATTGCTCAACCGAAAATAACTGATGTAAAATATATAATTGATATTTATCCTAATGTTCAAAAACTTTTGGCAAAATCAGTTTTGATTATTCAAAATCAAACAGCTCAAACAATAGACTCTTTACATTATACGATTGATAGTGATTGGAATATGAAAATCCATTTAAAGGATGCTGAATTGGTTTTTGAGGACAAAGACTTAGGTTACTTAATCTATAAGTTAAACAAACCTTTAGCGCCAAATGAAAGAAGAGTTTTAATTGTTGAAGCTTCAGCAACCAACTATGGGTTTACTAATAGCGGAAGTGGTACTGATGTTCCTTCCAATGGAACTTTCATCAACAACTTTTCTATTCTACCATCATTTGGGTACAATAACCAATATGAGTTGAGCGACAAGAGTGATCGAAAAAAGAATGATCTACCAGAAAAATTAAGAATGCCTGAGTTACAAAAGACATGTGACAAAGGATGTAACGTTAACTATTTATCTAACGGAATGTCTGATTGGGTAAATGTAGAAACGGTTATTTCAACATCCTCAGATCAATTGGCAATTGCCCCAGGTTCTTTATTAAAAGAATGGAAAGAAGGTGATAGAAATTACTACAACTATAAAGTAGATCATAAATCTCAAAACTTCTTCAATTTTATGTCTGCTCGCTATGAGGTTTCTCGTAAAAAATGGAACGGAATTGATATTGAAGTTTATTATGATAAAGCACATGCTTACAACATTGATAAGATGTCTGATGCTATTGAAAAATCGTTGGAATATTACACGGAGAATTTCGGACCATACTTTCACAAACAAGCACGTATTGTTGAGTTTCCACGTTACGCTACTTTTGCACAAGCATTCCCAGGAACGATGCCTTATTCAGAATCTTTTGGATTTATTGTAAACTTAGAAGACTCAACGGATAACAATGTAATTGATGCTGTTGTTTCTCACGAAATGGCACACCAATGGTGGGCACATCAAGTTATTGGTGCAACTATGCAAGGAGCAACTATGTTCTCTGAAAGTTTTGCAGAATACTCTTCTTTAATGGTTATGAAAAAAGAAGTAAACAATGACCACATGCAAATGCGTAAATTCTTAAAGTATGATTACGATCGTTATTTAAAAGGTAGAGCTTTTGAACAACAAAAAGAATTGCCACTTTACAAAGTAGAAAATCAACAATACATCCATTACGGAAAAGGAAGTGTTATACTTTATGCGTTACAAGATTATATTGGTGAGAAAAAGGTAAATACAGCAATGAAAAACTTCTTAGCGGAGTTTCGTTATGCAAAACCACCCTATCCTACGTCTTTAGATTTTATAAGACATTTAGAAACGCAAGTTCCTGACTCATTAAACTATTTAATTAACGATTGGTTTAAAGAGATTACCTTGTATGATTATCGTTTAAAAGAAGCAAACTATACTGTTTTAGCAAACGGAAAATATGAAGTAAGCATGGATATTGAAGCCTTTAAATTGAAAGCGGAAACTTTGGGTAAAGAAACCAATGTAGACGTAAACGACTGGGCAGATATTGGAGTTTTTGCTGATGCTGATGAAAAAGAACTAATGTTTTACAAACGAGTGAAATTCGATAAGGAAAATATGAACTTTACGTTTGAAGTTGATAGTCTTCCTGCGAAAGCAGCTATTGATCCTCGTAGAATCTTAATTGAAAGAAACATTAAGGACAACGTTAAAACGGTTTCTAAAATTGATTAATTATTATTTTATAAAATAATCATTTAAAAACACCTACTTTTGCCGCCAATTAGATTTCAAAAAAAATAAAACAATATACAATGGCTACAAACAGAACATTTACAATGATTAAGCCTGATGCAGTTGAAAGCAACTCTATCGGTGGGATTTTAAAAATGATTAACGATGCTGGATTCAGAATCGTTGCAATGAAATACACACAACTTTCTAAAGAAACTGCTGGTGCATTTTACGAAGTACACAAAGACAGACCTTTTTATGGTGAATTAGTTAATTATATGTCTGCTGGACCTATCGTTGCTGCTATTTTAGAAAAAGATAACGCAGTTGAAGATTTTAGAACTTTAATTGGTGCTACTAACCCAGCTGATGCTGCTGAAGGTACTATTAGAAAAATATACGCTAAAGATATCTCTGCTAACGCAGTACACGGTTCTGATAGTGATGAAAATGCTGAAATCGAAGGAAACTTCCATTTTACTGCTGCTGAAAAGCACTAAGCAATTAATATTTTAAGAAAAGCCTCAACTGTTTTAGTTGGGGCTTTTTTATTAATTTTATTTTTTTGATTAACCATACTTCAAATGTCAACTCATTTCACACCATTTAAGGCAGATATTTCTGAACATTCGTTACCAGAAAAATTCACTTTTCCATTTTATTACAGACCTCACCCGTTATCGGTTGTTGCTGTAAAAGAATTACAGGCGTACTTAAACGCTCAGCCTGGTTGGGATGAAAAGTTTGGACTAATTGAAGGTTCCACTAAAGATACCATCGGAAAGATGTTTGGTGTGCTAGTAGTTAAAAATGAAAAAGATGAAATAGGTTATATATCTGCTGTATCAGGGAAGTTCCTCAACAAAAATCAATTTGAAAATTTTGTTCCTCCAGTATTTGATATGCTTAAAGTAAATAGTTTTTTCAATGTCGGAATTGTAGAAGTAAGCCAATATGTAATAGACATTAATGCGTTAGAAGCTGATCCCGTATATATTGCTCAGTTAGAAGAACTAAAAAGACTTCAAAAAGAAATGGATGCTGATATAGCTGAAACTAGAGAGAAAAATATTATTGCCAAAAGAAAAAGAGATGAAATAAGAAACGATGCAAAAATTAGCGTTTTTGGAGAAGAGTTTACAACTCTTTGTACTGAACTAAAACAAAAAAGCGAAAATAAAAGATTCTTTCTAAAACATTTAATTAAGAATTGGGAAGAAAAAATAGATAATTTCAAAGCAAAAGTTGCTCCATATCAAGAAAAAATTAAGACCCTGAAAAAAGAAAGACATGCTAAGTCTGCAGGTTTACAGCAGCAATTGTTTGAAGAATACAACTTTTTAAATGCCCATGGCGAGATAAAAAGTTTAATCTCCATTTTTGAAGAAACTGCATTAAAAAAACCACCAGCTGCTGCCGGTGAATGCGCTGCTCCAAAATTATTGCATTACGCTTACAAACACAACTTAACTCCTATTGCTATTGCTGAATTTTGGTGGGGAAAATCTCCCAAATCGGAAATTAGAAAACACATGAACTACTACCCTGCTTGCCAAGGTAAATGCAAGCCTATTTTAGTGCACATGTTAGAGGGCTTAATTGTTGATGACAATCCTATGCTAGAAAATCCAGCTGATACGGTACAAATAAAAAAGGTGTATGAGGACGACCACATTGTGGTAATTAACAAACCTGAAGAATTATTATCTGTACCCGGAGTAAACATTAAAGATTGTGTTTTCCAACGGATGAAAGACAAATACCCTAAAGCTAAAGGGCCTATTATTGTACATCGTTTAGATATGCAAACTTCTGGGATTATGTTGATTGCCAAGAACAAAAATGCACACAAACAATTGCAAAAACAGTTTATTGAGCGTACCATCAAAAAACAATACATTGCTATATTGGATGGTATTGTTAAAGAAGATAAAGGAACAATAGATTTACCACTAAGACCAGATATTGAAGACCGACCAAGACAACTAGTTTGTTATGAGGACGGAAAACACGCGTTAACTCATTGGGAAGTATTGGATCGTGAAAATGGTAAAACACGTATTCGCTTTTTCCCAGTAACCGGCAGAACCCATCAACTGAGAGTTCATGCTGCACACCAACTAGGCTTAAATATACCTATTTATGGTGATGATTTGTACGGAAAGTTTGCTCACAGGCTTTATTTACATGCTGAATTTATTGAGTTTGCACATCCTGTAACACATGAGATAATGAAATTAGAGGTCACTCCAGAATTCTAATAAATCTACCTACCTTTGATGTATGATTGATAATATACTTTCCATTACAGGAAACTTAACCAACTGGTTAATTAACCATAATGTTTCGCCAAAAATGGCAACAGCTTTAAGACTCCTCATTGTTTTAGCTATATTATTTGCAGCACTTTTTGTTGTAGATTTTATCGTTAAAAAAATATTGAGAGAAGGTGTGAAAAAGATTTTTCTTAAAACGAAAAACAAATGGGATGATGTATTAATTGATAAACGCGTATTTGCTAAACTCGCTCATCTTTTCCCTGCTATTATTCTAAAATGGAGCATCCAATTTATATTAATTGATTACCCGTTTTGGATTCCTTTGGTAGAAAAAACTATAGACATTTACATTATCGTTGTATTTTCTATGGTGGCTGTTTCAGCATTTAATGCCTTAGAAGTTTATTTTTCTATGTCTGAAAAATATAAAGACAAACCCATTGAATCTTATTTTCAATTGGCAAAACTAATTGTTTATTTTATTGCTGGAATTTTAATTCTGTCATTAATATTAGACAAATCACCCTTCTATTTACTGGGTGCCTTTGGTGCAATGACAGCCGTTCTTCTCTTAATTTTTAGAGATACTATTCTAGGGTTTGTTGCTAGTATTCAAATTGCGACTAACGATATGGTTAGAGTTGGCGATTGGGTAGAAATGGAAAAATATGGTGCTGATGGAACCATTGAAAAAATTACATTAAATACGGTTAAAGTAAAAAACTGGGACAATACCATTACAACTATCCCTACTTACGCTTTAGTTTCCGATTCGTTTAAGAATTGGAGAGGAATGCAAGAAACGGGTGCTCGAAGAATTAAACGCCACATTTATATTAGTCCACGAAGTATTCATTTTATCGATCAAGCTGCTATTGAAAAGTTCCAACACTTTCAATTAATAGAGCATTACGTAAAAGAAAGACAACGAGAAATTGAAACGGCTAATACAACTAATCATGCCAATAAAAAGGAAGTTATTAATGGAAGAAACCTCACTAATATTGGTATTTTTAGACAATATGCAGAACTCTATTTAAAAAGTCATAAAGAAATTAATGAAGACATGACGTTAATGGTTAGACAATTACAATCTAACCAATACGGCTTACCAATAGAAATATATTGCTTTGCTTCTAAAGTTGATTGGGTTGAATACGAGATTATACAATCTGATATTTTAGACCATTTAATGGCGGCAGCTAGTTCTTTTGGATTAGAAATCTACGAACTGAGAGCTTCAGCATAATGAGCATAACGCTTTTATCTTCTCCATTACAAGGATTTACAGATTTCAGGTTTAGAAATGCGTTTAACCAATACTTTGGCGGAATAGATACTTTTTACGCTCCTTACATTCGCTTAAACGGAAAATTTATAATTAAACCGGCCTATGAGCGGGATTTACTTACAAAAAACAATACGGTAAAAGAGCTCATTCCTCAAATAATGACCAACAGTGCCGAGGAGTTTTTGTTTGTTGCCAGATATGTACAGCGTTTAGGTTACGATGAACTGAATTGGAATTTAGGATGTCCCTATCCTATGGTTACTAAACGCGGTATGGGTTCTGGGTTAATTTGTGAAACCGAAAAAATCAACAACATACTTAACAAAGTTCATTCAGAATCTGACATTTTGGTTTCTATGAAAATGCGTTTGGGTTATGAAAACTCTGAAGAAATACTGAACGCACTCCCTATTTTAGACAACTACCCTATAAAGAACATTGCCATACATGCTCGTTTAGGGAAACAACTGTATAAAGGTGGTGTAGATTTAGAAGGCTTTCAAAAGGCCTTAGACAAAACCAAACACTTGTTGTACTATAATGGTGATATTACTTCTGTAGAGAGCTTTAACAAGTTTAGAGACCGTTTTCCGAGTATTACACACTTTATGATAGGAAGAGGATTAATTGCTGATCCCTTTTTACCAAGCATGATTAAAAACAACACAACCCAATACCCAGAAAACCACATAGAGACTTTCAGTAAGTTTCATGATACGATATACCACGATTATAAAGACTATTTATCAGGAGACAAACATGCACTGCTAAAGATGAATTCTTTTTGGGAATACTTTGCAACTACCTTTGATAATCCGCAAAAGACATTCAAAAAAATTAAGAAATCTAAAAGCATTGCTGCTTACGAAGATGCCGTGAGAGATATTTTACGCAAGGATAGTTTAACTTGACTTTCTACTTAAAAAACGCTAACTTCGTGAATCACAATGTAAGTCGCATTAACGCGACCAACAAGTATATTGTAAAACATTAAATAACACCTTTCCAAAAAAACAAACACTTAATATGAATCATTTAGCTTCTAAGCTTGTTTTCCAACCAAGTTTTTGGATTCTTTTTATTTGTTTGAACTTGAATTTATCTACAAATGCTCAGACTTTCGTTAATATCGAATCAGGTGTATTATTTACGGGCTCTAATAATATTCGTAATGGCAATAATGGAACACTATTTTCTCTAAAAAATGATTTTTCGACTCCAGCAAGTCGATTTTTTAGACTTCGTGCTGGGTTTTTATTAAATGATGAACACCACTTTTCAATTCTTTATGCACCTTTAAAAATTGTATTAAATGGAACAATAGATAGGGATATCCTTTTTGATGGAAAAAATTTTATAGCTAACCTACCATTAGAAGCTATTTATAGGTTTAACTCTTATCGCTTTACCTATAATCGAAGAATCATAAGTAACAACAAATTTAAATTTGGTCTTGGTTTTTCTGCAAAAATTAGAGATGCAGGAACCTCTTTGAAGAATAAAGAACTGTTAAGCGAAAATTTTAGTATTGGTTTCGTGCCTCTAGTAAACGTTTTAGCGAATTGGGATATTTCTCAAAAAGTGGGTGTTGAGTTTTTTGGAGAAGTTATAATTGCAAGTAAAGGAAGAGCAATTGACCTTTCCTTATCTGGAAAATATAATTTTACTAAAAATATGCAGGGGAACATTGGTTATCGGTTACTTGAAGGTGGAGCAGACGGAACTAATCTGTATAATTTTATTCAACTCCATTTCGCCTTTGCTAGTTTAAACTTTTCATTTTAAAAAAACAGTTAAGAGTTCCAATGCTATAATTGTATGGCTTAATATTAAAGTTTTTATAAGTAATCATTGCATATGAACGTTTTACAACAATGTATAAAAAACATAGGGCATTCATAATAAACCAAAAGGTCTGGGAATATTAATTAAATCAGTTAAATATAAAATTTTGCTTTTAAGACAAAATAAAAGTAAAATATTTATATTAGCTAAGTAATAAACCGAAACGATAGTTAATATTTATTGCCCTACGTTTCATATACTAACCGTTAAGCGAACCCTCTCAAAATCTAAATTAGATTCGCTAAAAAAGGGAATTCATCTGGCTTATATTTTTCCGCTAAAACTTTGTCTAAGTCTTCGCTCATAATCTTCTTGTAACCACTTTAAGTAATTATCAGTGCTTTTACAAATACAGTATGAATATAATCTAATTCTATAAGCAATTTGATCAACTAACAAATCAGCTAGAACTCTAGCATCCATTAAATCTTCACTATTTTCTATACACATTTGAGAGTGTTGAGCAAGCGAAGCATCTAAAACAATTTTAGGTCTATCACCATTTCTTATCGCTAACTTATAATGTTCATTTACATCAAAATCGATAGTTTCTGATTTAGAAAATTCCGCTCTAACATCAGCTGGCATTTTATATTTAAAGTTTCGCTCAATCTCTGTGTCAGTAATAATGTTTTGCAAATAGAAATCTGGTACACGAAATATTTCATGCCAATCTACAGGTGCATTCCAAGCACCAAATCGGGCAACATTATTACCCATATCAAGAATGGTAAATTTATTTTTACCATTAAATATACGTGATCCACGTCCTATCATTTGATAATACAACGTCAATGATTTTGTTGCTCTATTTAATATAATTGTATCAACTGAAGGTTCATCAAAACCTGTAGTTAAAATTCCTACTGAAGTTAAAATTGCATTAGGTGTGCTTTTAAACCAGGCTAATATGTCTTTTCGTTCAGTTGGAGAGTTTTTATTGTCTAAATGCTGTATGTCATAACCAGCCTTTTTAAAAGAATCATAAACTCCTAAAGAGGTGTTAATTCCGCTATTAAAAATAAGTGTCTTTTTGTTTTTAGAATTTTCTTCGTAAGCAACTACCAAGTTTTCCAACATTGGGTCGTCTCCGTAAAGTAAATCAGATGAACGAACGGTATAATCACCATTTGCTCCAATTTTTAAAGAACTCAATCCTACGTCATAACAATAAGTTGTAGGAGATGAAAGAAATCCTTTATTTATTAGAAACTGAATAGATTCACCTACAATAAGTTCATTGTAATTTTGATACATTGGCAACTTAACATTCGAGCTCAATGGAGTTGCAGTTACACCTAACATTATACATCCTTCAAAATAATGAAACAGCTTCCTGAAAGAATTAAAATGGGCTTCATCAACGATTACCATCCCAATATCTTTAATATCCATAACATCGTCCTTTAAACGATTATTTAAGGTTTCCACCATAGCAACAAAACATCTATAATTATCCTGATCAGGCAATTCTTTTACATTACTACTAATGATTTTATTTTTAACATCAAAACCTGAAAGCATTTCTGAAGTTTGCTTACACAACTCCACTCTGTGTGTTAAAATAAGAATTTTCTTATCTGTTGATGCAAGATACCTGCTAGCTATTTCCGAAAAAATAACGGTTTTACCTCCACCTGTTGGTAATTGGTATAACAGATTATAATTATCGGGAGACTTATCTAAGGTGTCAAAAATTTTATCCATCCCCTTTTTCTGATACTCATAGAGAACTTTTTTAGTTGATAATGGACTTACTTCGATTACTTTTTCTGACATTAACTTAAAAAAAAATGGGCTGCAAAGCTAAGGATAATTAATGCTTATACCAACATTAAGGGTGAACTTTATGTATAAAATCAGCAACTACCTATAAGATAGAAGTTTGTCTTATGTTATTAAAAATAAACTCCGTAAAATTTAGTTTTACCGAACTGGTTAAACGCTATGGTAGGTAAAGGAAATTTAATAAATCCGAAAGCTCCTAATACCGTATTGGCAAATTTGCTGTTGGTTTTAATCCATGCAAGGTCAATATCTAAACTGATATAATATTGGCGTTGCCTTGTAATGGTTTGATCAGAAGCATTATCAAAGGCTCCTACCATACCATCAGCACCATATCCTACTGCCAAGTTTAACCATTTAGGGAAAGTTGTATTCTTCCCTAAAAAAGAAGCTATGTTAGCACTTGCCCAATAGGTTTGTCCATTGTAATCTTTCAACGCATTTTGTACTAAATTATCACCCAATAAATTAGGCCTTAAATCGACATACTTACTTTTACGAAAAGAGTATTTCAATAAAACGCGTTGTTCATCCCAGGCCAATTGTTGCGCTATAAACAAACCAGACCCTGCTATATTTAATGCTATATCTCCCCAACTGAAGCCCCAAGCTTTAGAATACCCATCAAACACCTCAATTGAGCTTAAAAAAAACAAACCCAATGTTCCACCGTACCAAATTGACTTTTTACGACTAACTCCACTCCATTTTAAAGCTTCGTAACCAGCCATTCCGACATAATAAGAAGTTACCCCATGACCTATCTTGTCCATTTGTAACCATTCTTTATTATCATTAAACGTATGAAATGAGGAACTCGGTTCGTCTTTATACCACAAAGTATGTAAGCCAACCATTATACCAGTATAGCTAACAATTTCTGTTGCAGCCACAACTTTTAAACGCGTTAGTTTTAAAGAATCTTGTTGGGAAAATAAAGCGGAGCTTAGAAGTAGGAATACCAAAGATACGCTAACTGTTCTTTGAACGATAAAACGCATATCTTCAGAAAGATAAAAGTATTTAAAGCTATTATTTTTCAATAATCTTAAATTCAGTTCGTCTGTTTTCTGCTCTACCTTTTTCTGAAGCATTATCAGCTATTGGTTTTGTATCTCCATAACCTTTTGAACTTAAACGCTCTTCAACAATTCCTTTTTCAATTAAATAACTGTAAACAGCTTTTGCTCTATTTTCTGATAATATTTGGTTTGATGATTTA
>Ga0307996_1000003_pt1:12500-15000 | contig 67172 bp, 67 predicted proteins | sample Davwhametageno35_FD_203143 | JGI IMG/M metagenome (GOLD analysis project Ga0307996, IMG submission 203143) | Marine microbial communities from Davis Island wharf, Antarctic Ocean - #35 | ecosystem: Environmental > Aquatic > Marine > Unclassified | place: Antarctic Ocean: Davis Island...
TAAATATAATTTGTTAATTTTTTGAGTTTACCAATTTGATTTATTAACCTTTAGGACAAAAGAATCATGGTCCTGTTAATAATATAAAGAAAGCATTCTTCTCCAAATAAAATATTGTGAATACTAAAACTAAATCGTATAAGTAACGGAAAAAGTCCGGGTCACGAATGCAACATATATATTTACAGTAAGTTTTACTGACCATTTTTCCTATCGTAAATATTCAGGTTTGCCTTACAGATTATTATTACATATTAAATTCAATAATAGGGACAAAAAACTTGTATATAACTTTATAAGCATAGAATGAATTATTTACATAACCCAAACTTTACGCTTGATACCCGTTTTATAAAGTATTCAACAATACCTTATAATAAATAAATCTAACAAAATTTAGAGATATATATATAGATTAAAATAGCAAATTATATTTAGTTAATGATTTAAATATAATTTGCTATTCTTTTTAATTTACCAGCTTGATTTAGTAACCCCTGGTAATAAACATTGGTGAGCCATTTCTCGTAATACATGACGTGATACACCAAAATCTCGGTAGTAACCACGAGGACGACCTGTTTTCCAACAACGATTTCGAATACGAATTTTAGCACTATTTCTAGGTAAACGTTGAATTTTTGAATGAATTTCTAACTTTAAATTAAAATCACTAGTACTCTTATATTCTTCTAATAACGCTTCGCGTTTTGATTCATATTTCTTAGTTAATTTAATTCGTTTTTTTTCTCTTTCAATCATACTTTTTTTTGCCATGAACTTACCTAAATTTTAAATTGGAATAAATATTAATAATAAAGCTAAGACTAAAATTTAGTTTCTAAACTTTCTATATTTTAGACTAATTGTATATTTGTACCGCTTATATAGCAATATTTAAAATTTAGTAATCCCTATGAATTAAACTATCCATATTTGTAGTACTAAAAAATAAAAGTTTTACTTAGTTATTTTTGAAACATAAGCTAACTTTTTATTTGGTAAAATTGTGTAAGTACTTAATAAATCACGGAATTCATCACCTTCTATTGTTTCTACGTCTAATAATCGTTCTACAATTAAATCAATAATTACACGGTTATCTAAAATTATTTGAAGAGCTTTTTCTTCACAGTAATTAATGATTTTGCATACTTCATCATCAATTCGATCAGCAATACTTTCAGGATATTCTGAACCTTTATCCATTCCACCTAAAAATACTTGACCATTAGATTCTTCTTCTAAAGCAATAGGACCGATGTTAGACATACCAAAGCGAGTTACCATTTGACGCGCTAAGTTAGTAACTTGTTGTAAATCACTACTTGCACCAGTTGTAACTTCCGGATCACCAAAGATAACCTGTTCAGCTGCACGACCACCTAATGTTCCTATAATTCGAGCTAATAATGCTGAACGAGATACTAAGCTTTGGTCTTCTTCTGGTGTAAACCATGTTAACCCTTTCGCCGATCCCCTTGGAGTAATTGTAACTTTTTCTACTTCATCATGTGATTGTAATACCGAACCTGTAATAGCATGCCCAACTTCATGATAAGCAATTAATTTTTTATTTTTACTATCTTCCATTGGGGCACCTGCAATACCTCCAATAACTCGATCAATAGCTTGATTAACTTCGTTTTTTGTAATCGTTTCTTTTTTATATCTTGTTGCCAAGATTGCCGCTTCGTTTAATAAATTCGCTAAGTCTGCCCCCGAAAATCCTGGAGTTCGATTTGCTAATTGAACTAATGAAACATCTTCACCCAAAGGTTTATTTTTTGCATGAACTTTTAAAATACTTATACGACCTAATCGATCAGGTAAATTAACTGTAACTTGTCTATCAAAACGTCCTGGACGTAATAAGGCTGCATCTAATATATCTACACGGTTTGTAGCACCAACAACAATTACACCTTTATTTTCTTTGAAGCCATCCATTTCAGTTAATAACTGATTTAGCGTTTGCTCACGTTCATCGTTTCCACCGCCAACACCAGAACCACGTTCACGACCAACTGCATCAATTTCATCAATAAAAACAATACACGGAGCATTTTCAGCAGCTTTCTGGAATAAGTCTCTTACCCTTGCCGCACCAATACCAATAAACATCTCAACAAATTCAGAACCTGCTACACTAAAGAACGGAACATCTGCTTCATTCGCAATTGCTTTTGCTAATAATGTTTTACCTGTTCCGGGAGGTCCAACTAATAAAATTCCTTTTGGAATTTTTGCACCAACAACTGTATATTTTTCAGGTTCTTTTAAAAATGAAACAATTTCTTCAAATTCTGCTTTTGCTTCATCTACACCAGCGATATCACTAAAATTAATTCCTGTATCTGGACGACGTTCAAACCGCGCTGTTGATTTACCTAAACTTAATGGTGATTGACCTCCACCACCACCAAAACTCTCAGAATTTTGGAAGAAATAAACTAATCCAGCAATAAATATTAACGGTAAAAGTAAATTACTAGCTATA
>Ga0307996_1000003_pt1:22500-45000 | contig 67172 bp, 67 predicted proteins | sample Davwhametageno35_FD_203143 | JGI IMG/M metagenome (GOLD analysis project Ga0307996, IMG submission 203143) | Marine microbial communities from Davis Island wharf, Antarctic Ocean - #35 | ecosystem: Environmental > Aquatic > Marine > Unclassified | place: Antarctic Ocean: Davis Island...
CATTTTGAAATTCTAATTCTACCATGCCAACGGGCCCATTACGATGTTTTGCAATTATCAATTCAGCAGTATTAATTTTTTCATTTTTTTCAGCTATTGAATTATAGTAGCTTTCTCGGTATAACATTAACACTAGGTCTGCATCTTGTTCTATAGACCCACTTTCGCGTAAATCCGATAACAGAGGTCTTTTATTAATTCGACTTTCGACATTTCGACTTAATTGAGATAATGCAATAACGGGAATTTGAAATTCTTTAGCCAGATTTTTAAGAGTTCTAGTAATTTGAGAGAGTTCTTGAACACGGTTTTCAGATTTCGATTTTGAGTTCAGAAGTAACTGTAAATAATCAATAACAATTAATCCGATATTATTTTGTTCAAATAATATTTGTTTTAGTTTAGAACGAATATCTTGAGTTGTTAAATTTGCTTGATCGTCAATAAAAAATGGTAAACGAGAATAATTTTGAATACTTTCTTTTAATTCATGCCAATCTTCTTTATATAAGTTACCAATTTTTAAACGATTTTGACTTATTCCCGTTTCATTTGATAATAAACGATATATTAATTGTTCTTTTGACATTTCGAGACTAAAAAATAGTACTGGTACTTTATACTTTTTAAGTATATTTTCTACAATATTTAAAACAAAAGCTGTTTTTCCCATAGAAGGTCGTCCAGCAAGGATAATTAAATCAGATTTTTGAAAACCTTGTGTTAAAGAATCTAAATCATAAAACCCTGATGCTAATCCTGGTAACTCAGGTTTTAAAGCTTTTTCTTTTAATTCTAAGAAAACACTTGAAAATAATTCAGCAGTAGTTAGTTTTTTTTCCTCTATCAGTTCATTTGTTAATTTGAATGATTTTTTTTCAAAATCATTTAAAATTTTTTCTAACGGAATATTTGTAATATAAGCTGAATTTATTGCTTGGTAACCTAAGTCAATTAGTGACCTTCGTAAAAATTTATCTTGAATTAATTGAATATATTCTTCTAAATAAACTAAATTAGGGATTTGATTAAGAAGTTCTATTAAAACTTTTGTGCCTCCAATCTTATGTAAACACCCGGTTTCTTTTAAAAAATCATTTACTGAAAATACATTTATGGAAAGTTTTTTTCGATACATTTCTACTATAGCTCTATAAATTTCTTGGTGATTTATAAAGTAAAAAGTTTCAACCCGAACAGTTTTGATTGTAATTTCAATTGCTTCATAATTAATTAGTAAACAACTTAATATAATTTTTTCTGCGATAAAGTTATGTGGTAAAGGAGTTTCTGAGATTGAAAACTGGATTTCCTTATTAAATTCTTTCATATTCATTAAAATTTAGATTTTGTCTTAAGATAAAATAAGAAACCTTGTCTTTTAAAGATATATTTATTAAAATACTAATGTGCGTCCTTAGTTCAGTTGGTAGAACGCTAGTTTCCAAAATTAGATGTCGAGGGTTCAAGTCCTTCAGGACGCGTTTCTCTTAAAAAAGAGGTGTGTATTAGAAAATAGAGTTTAAATTGTTTAAAATTTCCGTAACTAATTGATCTTATAAAGATTTAAACGTAGATTAGAATTAAGTATTTTTAGCAAAAACGTTAAGTCCTTTTTTGATTAATTAAAGTTAAAATTATATATCTCTATTTTATCAAGAAATAAAAATAAAATTATATGCCAAAAAAAATAACTGCATTGATTAAATTAGCATTACCTGCTGGAAAAGCTACACCTGCTCCTCCTGTCGGACCAGCTTTAGGTCAACATGGTGTAAACATTGCAGCTTTTTGTAAAGAATATAATGCTCGAACAACTGAAAAAGCTGGACTTATTATTCCAGTAGAAATTTCAGTTTATGAAGATCGAAGTTATACTTTTCTTCTTAAAACACCGCCTGCCTCTGTTTTATTAGCTAATGCTGCAAAAGTTAAAAAAGGTTCGTCAACTCCAAACCGAGTAAATGTTGGATCAGTAACGAAAGCACAATTAGAAGAGATCGCTAATATTAAATTACCAGATTTGAATACTACTAAACTAAGTAGTGCAGTAAGAATTGTTGAAGGAACTGCCCGTAATATGGGTATTACAGTTGTAGATTAATATTTAAGTTTGTAAGCTTTTAAGAAAGAAATTATATGCGAAAATTATCCAGACGTCAAAACGAAAACCTTAAAAAAATTAAAAATGTTGTTCATTCAAGTTTAGAAGAAGCGATTAATTTACTTCAAGACACTGCTACGGCTAAATTTATTGAATCTGTTGAATTACACGCTAATCTAAATATTGATCCTAAATATGCAGATCAACAATTACGTACCACTGTAACGTTACCTCATGGTGTTGGTAAATCAACACGTATTGCTGTTTTAACAAACGAAGCAAATTTTAATGAAGCACAAGACGGGGGAGCGGATATTGTTGGTAGTCAAGAACTAATTGATGATATTAGTCAAGGTAACATTGATTTTGACTTATTAGTTGCAACACCAGATATGATGCCAAAATTAGCAAAACTTGGCCGCGTTTTAGGTCCAAAAGGATTAATGCCTTCACCAAAATCAGGAACTGTTAGTACAAGTTTAACTGAAACATTATTTGAATTCAAAAAAGGCAAATTTGAATATAAAGCAGATAAAACTGGTGTTGTTCATGTGAGTTTTGGAAAGGCAAATTTTTCAAAAGATCAACTAATTGAAAATTTAACATCGTTATATCAATCAATAGAACAAAATAGACCAAGTGGTGTAAAAGGTAAGTACTTTAAAAGTGTATTTATTTGTAATAGTATGGGTCCATCTATACAATTAGATTTAAATGCATTCGATTAATATATTAAAAGCTCAGTAAATAATAAAATCTATATCTATATATCATAAGTAAATATCTTTATGTCAGATAAAATTAATCAAATCGTTGAAGAATTAAAAACATTAACATTATTAGAAGCATCAGAATTAGTAACAGCAATTGAAGAAACTTTTGGCGTTGATGCGTCTGCAAGTGCTGGTGGTGTTGTAATGGCTGCTGCAGCATCTGCTGAGGAAGAAGTAGAAGAAAAAACAGAATTTAACGTAATGTTAGATGAAGTTCCAGCTGATAAAAAAATTGCAGTATTAAAGGTTGTTCGAACTTTAACTGGCTTAGGTTTAAAAGAAGCAAAAGATCTTGTAGAATCAGCACCGAAGATGGTTCAAGAAGCATTAGGTAAAGATGCGGCAGAAGCAGCTAAAAAGCAAATGGAAGACGCTGGTGGTAAAGTTTCATTAACATAGTAATAGTAAATTAATTTTTAAGAAAGAAAGTTCTGATAATTGTGAACTTTTTTTCTTAAAAATTAATTCAATTTTTTTTAGAATTATTAAATATTTGATCTTTTTAAAGTACTTTGATTAATTGTATTTTTGAAGCTACTTAAAATTAATTTAATTGATCTGACCGCATCATCATTCCCTGGGATTGGAATATCTACTAAATCAGGGTCACAATTAGTATCTAAGATAGAAATAATAGGAATACCTAATTTCCGGCATTCTTGAATAGCTGTCATTTCACGGTTTTGATCCACAATAATTGCTACATCTGGCAATTTAGTCATGTTTTTAATACCGTTTAAATGCTTTCGTAATTTTTCTAAGTCTTTTAAACGTAACGATGCTTCTTTTTTCGGTAATAAATCAAAAACTCCATCAACTTCTTGTTGTTCTAAAGTTTTCAAGCGTTCAATTCGGCTTTTTAATGTTACCCAATTTGTTAACATTCCACCTAACCATCGATGATTTACGTAATATGAATTACAATTCGTTGCTTGTTCTGCAATTAGTGCACTTGCTTGACGTTTTGTTCCAATGAATAAGAATGTTTTCCCTTCTAATGCTGCTTTTTCAATATAGGCATTGGCCCGTTTTAATAATTGAGCTGTCTGAACTAAATCTAATATATGAATATTATTCCGTTCTGTATAAATATACGGAAACATCTTCGGGTTCCATCTATAAGCTTTATGTCCAAAATGAACACCAGCATCTAATAATTGGGCTAAGTTAATATCATCAGCCATAAAATTTTATAACTCCTTAATTCAATAAATGTAGTTTAGTATATTGTAGAATAACATTAACAGATTGAAAAGAAATAAGTCTATATTTTTATTTTTATTTTTTCTAGATTAATTTTAGTTCTATTTTGTGACATTAGACTAAAACAATTCGTATAACTTTGATATCCAGTTCCAGATGGAATTAAATGTCCAATAATTATATTTTCTTTTAAGCCACGTAACCAATCCACCCGACCTTCGATTGCCGCTTTTGTTAAAACGCGAGTCGTTTCTTGGAAACTTGCTGCTGAAATAAAACTTGGATTATTTAATGCTGCTTTTGTAATTCCCAATAATAATGGAACATAATAAGCTGGACGTTTATTATGGGATTCAATAATCTCATTAATATATTGAATATGATATAAATCAACGACTTCACGAGGCAATAGTGGAGTATGACCTTCATGTGTTATTAAAACTTTTGTAGTCATTTGTTTAATAATTACTTCTAAATGCTTATTAGCTATTGAAACCCCTTGTGATTCGTAAACTGATTGAACTGCGTTCAGTATTAATAATTGAATTTTCTTAAATGTTCGATAACTTGCTTCATAATTATTTACTAAACGATATGAAGTAGTTAATTTTTCTTTGTTTGAGAAAAACTGTTTTTTTATTCCATAATAATTAAAATAAATTTTTAATAAATTATGAGGGTTAATTTTATCGTTTTCTTTTATTGTTGTTCCTAATTTTCGAAATTCAAAACTAGAGTCAATACTCGTTTTCTGGATTAACAAACTTTTCTTTTGATTTGTTGCTAAATGTTTATTTGTAGGTTTCTTTTTTCGTGCTTCTAATAATTCTTCGATTCTTGGTAAACCTTGAACAATATCTCCAGTAATTTCTTTTTCAAAGTTTAATAAACCAATTACTTCACCTTTTTCAATAAACTCTCCATTTTTACAATAAACACTATTTACTTCTTGCTCGAAATAATCTTCTGTTATTGAATGAATTCCAATAGATTTATTAAAAGGATATTTTAAGAATTTTAAACCAGTTAAATTATTCTTATTAAATGAACTATTTTCTTTTATTTTATTTGGAATTAACTCAGAACTTTTTAATATTAAAGGTAAACATTGCTTAATTTTTAGTTTTGTATTTTTAATCTTAAGGCTCTTTATTTGACTTATCTTTTGTTTTTCCGTGGGATTTTCGTGCTTTTCTTTTGTTAGTAAGAAATTATTTAAAAATAATGGAATTGGCGAACTATAGAATTTACCATTCTTTTTTATAAACATTTTCGAAAATTTAATTTTAAACCCATATGATTCTTTATTTGGATCTAATTTTTCTACTATTGATCGTTTAGTAATATCATAATAATTTAAAAAAGTATTAGTTTTATGATTACAAATATTTTTGTTTAAATTTATTAACTTATATTGTAAGTCAACCTTTTCTTTAGAATCTTCAGTTTTACAATTTGGGAAAAAATAAGGACGTCCTTTTTGTATAGTTAAGAATTTATCATTATCAATTAAAACTTTTCCAGTTTGATTTACTTTAATATTATCAATTATTAACTCATTAACTGTTGTATCTTTTCCTTGTTCTTTTTTAACTGTTATACAATCATCATTCGATATTAAAAAGATTTGTTTTTTATCTGAACGCTTTGATTTAAATTTTACTATTTCTAGAGAATTCATTGTAAGTGATTCAAGATAACCTAACGTTGTATAAGAATCTATAAATTGATTTGGTTCAACGATTAAACAAGATTGTAAATTTGTGTATTTTAAATGTGCTGGAATATACTGATTTAAAATTAATTTTTCTAAAATTTTTAAATTTAAACGTTTCATTTTAAATGAATTACTTAAATCGATAGTAATATTATTTTGTAATGAGTTTTTTGAATTTAAATTTATACTTTGAGAAATTAAATTGAGACTATTAGACGTTTTAATTTTTTGGTTAGTTTTATATAAATAATTAGTTTTATTATTTATTTCAAAAATTAATTCTGAATCACTATTATTAGTAAAAAAATTGTCTAAGTTTTTTTCTTTTGGAATTTCGTAAAGCGCGAAAGGGCGAATTAATAATTGATTACTAGTTTTTGTAGCAATATGTTCACATAATGAAGGTCGTGTTATTTCAATGTTTTCAAAAATAACCTCACCCGGATAATAAACGTTTTTATTTAATTGCTCAAATTGTTTACCTTGATAAACAAATCCTGCTTTAATTGCAATTTCTTCAATAATATTATTTTTTTGAGAAACACTTATGATACCTGCAGTTTTTGAAATAATACTTGGAATAATTTCAAAATTTTTCGATATGAAGTTCCCGTTTTCTACTAATAAAATGTTTTTATCACAGTTTAATTTATAAGTTTCTTCAGAAAGCCAAATTAAAGAATTGTGAATAATCTTTTTCTTTAATCGTAGTTTTAGAAAAACATTTTCCATTTCTTGATAATTTAAAAAATTTTGATAAAAAATAAATCCATTTTTATCAATTTTAGTGGTTAAATTTTTTAAATAAGTTTCGTAATGGGTTTTACTTATTTTTTCATAATCTTCTTTACTTATTTCATATGGAATATTATAAGAAATTAGTCTGTCTACTGTATCTTGTTTTTGTTTTATTCTTTGATCATAATACATTATTCCACCTGTTAAGGTTTTGAAATTATTATTAAATGAAAGAGCAAAAGGTTTATAGTTATTACAACGTTTCCAATTTTTTAAATTTGAATCTTTTAATGTAATTAAATACTTTGAATTATCGCAATTAATTAAAAAATTCTTATTATTTTTAGGTTTAATAACTTTTTGGGCATAACTATTGTTTGAAAAATGTGTATCATTTGTAACTTGAATTTTTTGTTCTAATAAATTTTTTTTATTATCGAAAAATTTAATATAACCAGAATATTGGTTTATTAATTTTGTTCTAAAAATATAACTGTTTTTATTAATTTTATGATCTGTATAAAAATTTAAAAAAGAATTAGTAGGAGCTTGATAAACTTGCCCTGATAAAATCCACAATAACCTATTTTGTGTAGTTAAATTTGTTTTATTTTTTAATCTTGGAATAAAAATTTCACCGGCTGTATCACTTAATATAGGTTTTCTTTCTGTTAAAGTTTGCTTTTCCGTACTTATCAGTTCGCCTATTATGGCTGATTCTTTAACATACTGATTACTTTTTACGAATAACATTGTATTTCGTAATAGCTCTATTTGGATTATTTTTTGCTTCTGTTGTTCAGGAATTAATATTAATGAGCCTGAATTTTTAGTAACTAAAACGTCATCCCCTCGATTTGTACGTAATATAATTGTTTTTAAAATTTTAGAAAATTTAATAACTCCATTTGTTGGACTAATAATTTGTTGTCGAGCTTCTGAAGTAAAAATCCCTCCTGTATGAAAAGTTCGCATAGTTAATTGTGTACCAGGCTCACCGATCGATTGTCCAGCAAGTATACCAACAGCTTCCCCTAAATCAACTAAGTTTTGATTTGATAAATCCCACCCATAACACATTTGACAAATAGAATGATATAAACTGCAAGTTAATGGTGAACGAATATGAAATTTTGAAATTTGTTTTTGTTCAAAGATATTTAATAATTTTAATGTTATGTGTGTGTTAGTTGGAGCAACTAAACTTTGGTTTTTTAAATCATAAACCGGACTCGCTAAGATTCTACCAATAATTTGTTCGTTATCTAATTTACTTGTATTGTCGATTATAAATGAAGCGGATGTTAAACAATCTTTTTCTCGAATAATAATATCTTGAGCAATATCAATTAAACGACGTGTTAAGTAACCTGAATTTGCTGTTTTTAAGGCTGTATCAACGATACCTTTACGAGCTCCATAGCCAGACATTAAATAATCGGTGATTGTTAATCCTTCCCGAAAGTTTTTTTTAATAGGTACTCGCATAATCTCACCACTAGGATCAGCCATAAGTCCTCGCATTCCTACAAGTTGACGCACTTGTGATAGGTTTCCTCTGGCACCTGAGAATGCCATTATATAAACAGAATTTAAAGGATCATATGTTTTAAAATATGCAACTACATTATCTTTTAATGATTCACTAGCTATACTCCAAGTATCAATGATTTTTTGAAAACGTTCTACATCTGTAATTTTTCCTTTTAAGCAAATTTTTTCTGCATTTAGAATATCTTTATTTGCTTTTTCCAACATTTCATTCTTTGTGGCTGGAACCTTTAAATCTTCAATACTGATAGATATACCAGCTTGTGTTGCATATTTAAATCCAAGATATTTTAGTTCATCGGCTAATAAAGAAGCTTGCATAGAGTCATATTTTGAAAAGCTCCATGCCAATAGCTCTTTTAATTGTTTTTTATTAACAAGTGTATTTTGATAAATATAATCTTTCATAATTCTTTTACTTGATTGTTTTTAAAAAATTCAAATATTTTAAATCTTTAAAGTTTAAGGTTTAAGGTTGTTTGAATTGTATAATTTAAAAGAACACGTCCAGTTGTAGTCTGTAAATATTGAACAATAGTTTTATCATTTTTATCTTTACGAATTTGAACATTCTCATAATATTCAATATAACTTCCATCTTTTAATTTAAGCTTTTTTATAAGATTTAAAGGTTCAGAGATTTGATGCTTATATCGAACCCATATTGAAGTATGAATTTCAATTTGATCTTGATTATAAGCTAATACAACGTCGTTTAAATCAGCAAAATAATGGTTTGAACCCAATAATCCTGTAATATTATTTACAGTTAAATAATAGCAACCTAATACCATATCTTGACTTGGCATAATAATTGGCTCACCATTTGCTGGTGATAAAAAATTATAAGGTGCTAACATTAACATATAACATTCTGCTTGAGCTTCTAATGAAAGTGGTATATGTACAGCCATTTGATCTCCATCAAAATCAGCATTAAATGCTGAACAAACTAAAGGATGTAATTTGATAGCGCGACCTTGAACAATAATAGGTTCAAAAGCTTGTATTCCTAATCTATGTAGTGTTGGTGCTCGATTTAAAAAAATGGGATGATTTGATAATACTTTCTCAAGTACAGAGTCTATAACAGGTTCATTTTGTTGAAGTAAATTTTTTGCAACTTTCATATTACTCGCTAATCCTTGATTAATTAGCTCGCGAATTATAAATGGTTGAAATAATTCAATCGCCATTTCATAAGGTAAACCACACTGGTTTAATTTTAGACTTGGTCCTACAACAATAACAGATCGACCAGAATAATCTACCCGTTTCCCAAGTAGATTTTGTCGAAAACGTCCGTGTTTTCCTTTTATAATATCTGATAAAGATTTTAACGGTCTATTACTTGCACTTAAAGCAATTTTACCACGTTTTCCATTATCAATTAATGTATCGACTGCTTCTTGTAACATTCGTTTTTCATTTCGAATAATTAATTGGGGCGCATCAATTTCTAAAAGTCGAAGTAGACGGTTGTTACGTGTAATTATTCTTCGATATAATTCATTTAAGTCGGAAGTTGCAAAGCGCCCTCCTTCTAGCTGAATCATTGGTCTTAAGGCAGGTGGTATAACGGGTAGTATAGTTATAATCATCCATGCCGGGTTTGCGCCTGTGGTTAATAAATTTTCTAAAATACGAATTCTTTTAATTGACTGGTCTCGTAATTTATAAATACGTTGATATTCCCATTTTTTAGCCCAATGCGAAAAATTATAAAATGGTTGTTCTTTATGAAGTACTTTACTACAAAGCGTAATAAAGTTACGTGTTTTAATTATTTCTTGATCTAAATTTAATTTTTCTAATTCACGTTTAATTAGAACAGCACCAATTAAATAATTTGGGGTTGATCTTAATAAATATTTTGGTGTATTTCGACGCCGGTTATGTGATTTGGAATATGGCTTTAATGGGTAACCTGTAAATCCTAATTCCCGACAACGTCGGTATTGTTGTAAATCCCAATGAAGTCCATAAAAAGCAATTTCATCTTCCGCAATAAAGTAAGCGAGAGAAGCTAATTTTATTCGTTTTATACGTTCATCATAAAAATTTACAATATTAGATTTCTTTGCTTTTGCCTTTTTTTTGAGAAATTCTTTACAATTGAAAAGTGCTTTTGGACTTGTAAGAAAATTACGACATTCAATACCTGAGGAAGGATATTCGGGTCTATCTTTATTATCTTTTTCTTTATTATCTCTTGGGTCCGCAAACTCTGTCCATCCAGTATCTAGCCTTTTTTCACATTGCTCAACTTCAAGTAGTAAAGCTATATAATTTGGACGACTATTAGTGTACCAAACATGTGTAACTGGATAAATTAGATTAATATGACCCATTCGATGACGTCGAACTCGTGATTCAGTTAATTCAACCCCACATCGTTCACAGATTAAACCTTCATATCGAACTCGTTTATATTTTCCACAGGCACATTCTAAACTTTTACTTGGCCCAAAAATTCTTTCACAAAATAAACCATCCATTTCCGGTTTAAATGTTCGATAATTAATAGTTTCAGACTTTTGAACTTCCCCGACAAATTGTCCATTAGGTAATTTTCTATGAGACCATTGTAGTATCCTCATAGGAGAGGCTAACTTTATTTTGATATAATCAAATTCTTTTTCAGAGCGTATCATATTAAATTTTTAAAATGAAATGTTATTTATATTTGATGTATGAGAAAAGGTTTTTAGTAATGGATTATATTTTTCAATTAGATTCAATTCAATTTCATAAGATTCATCTGAATTAAATTCATCAATTCTATAAGTACTTAAATCTAACCCAATTGAACGTAATTCTTGCACTAAAACTTTAAAGGATTCTGGAATACCAGAAGTTGGTATTGCTTGACCTTTAATAATAGAGTTTAGAGTTTCATTCCTTCCTTGCATATCATCAGATTTAATGGTTAAAAGTTCTTTTAGTGTAAATGAGGCCCCAAATCCTTCCAGTGCCCAAACTTCCATTTCTCCAAATCTTTGACCCCCGTGTTGAGCTTTTCCACCTAATGGTTGTTGAGTGACTAATGAATAAGGTCCCGTTGCTCTTGAATGCATTTTATCATCAACTAAATGTATCAATTTCAACATGTATGCGTTACCAACTGTAATTGGATTATCAAATTCTTTCCCAGTTCGTCCATCAAGAAGAACCATCTTTCCCGGTGAATAAGGATTGAAAAGCCATGCCTCATCATTTTCAATTGAAGCTTGTCGTAATTTTTTATTAATTAAGATTCTCGAAACTTCTGACCCATACATTTCATCAAATGGCAAAATTTTAAAACGACGATTTAATTTATGACCAGCTAACCCTAATAAACATTCATATAATTGACCTACATTCATTCTAGAAGGAACGCCTAAAGGATTTAAAATAATATCAATAGGGGTACCATCAGGAAGAAACGGCATATCTTGTCGTGGTAAAATACGAGAAATGATTCCTTTATTTCCATGACGACCTGCAATTTTGTCCCCTACTTGAATCTTTCTTATTTGTGCAATAAAAATTTGAATTTTTTCAAATTTATATGCAAGCTTTGTCCGTCTATTAAAAGTTAAAGTCTCAATAACTCTACCATATTCTCCTTCCGGCATTCTAAATGACGTATCACGAACACCTTTTGCTTTTGCTCCAAAAATTGCTCTAAGTAATTTTGATTCTGGTAATTGTTCAGAGTCATCTTTAGGAATAATTTTTCCTACTAAAATATCTCCAGGTTTTAAAAATGTTCCAATTGTAACAATCCCATCCTCATTTAAGTTTTGAACATCGGAAATACTTAAATTTGGAATATTATTGGTTGTTTGTTCAGACATTTCTGCTGTTCTGTCAATTTCAATTTCATATCTTTCAATATGAATCGACGTAAAAATATCTTCGTAAACTAAGCGCTCATTGATTAAAATTGCATCTTCAAAATTGTAACCTTGCCATGGCATATAAGCCACTAAAACATTTTGTCCTAAAGATAATTCGCTACTTATTATTCCTGGACCATCAGTTAACATTTGACCAGATTCGATTTTCTCACCTTCCCAGACTATTGGTCTATGATTTATACAAGTCTCTTGGTTTGAACGTTGATATTTTTGTAAATCATATTTGTAATGACGTCCAGAATTTTCACGGATAATAATTTTATTTGCTGTTACTGATTCTACAATTCCTTCTCGTTGAGCATTTATTATCATACCAGAATCTAATGCAATCTGATTTTCTAACCCTGTTCCAACAATAGGTTTTTGAGGTAGTAATAATGGTACGGATTGTCGTTGCATATTCGAACCCATTAAAGCTCGGTTGGCATCATCATGTTCAAAAAATGGGATTAAAGAAGCAGCCACAGAAACGACTTGAATTGGGGAAACAGCAATAAAATCAACTTCAGATGGATTAACTGTTAAAAAATCTTGCTTGTAACGTATAGGGATTAGATTTTTTGTTAAATAATTATTTTCATTTGTAGAAATGTCAGCAGGAGCAATTTTATAAAAATCCTCAATATCAGCTGTTAAATAAATAGGAGTTCCTGTTTTGATAACTTTCCCATTAATAACTCTCCAAAATGGAGTTTCTAGAAAACCAGATTCGTTTACCCTAGCACATGTGGTCAATGAAGCAATTAATCCTACATTTTGTCCTTCAGGTGTCTCAATAGGACAAATTCGTCCATAGTGACTAGGATGGATATCTCGCACAGCAAAACTAATACGATCTCTATCAAACCCACCAGGCCCTAATCCACTAATTCGTCGTCTATGTGTCAATGATGATAATGGATTTGTTTGATCCATATATTGAGATAGTTGGCTTGCACCAAAAAACTCTCTAATAGTTGCCCCAACTATATTGAAACTTGATAATTGACTTGAATATGTTTTATTCGTTTGACTGCGAAGTTTTCTTAGTAATCTCTGAAATCCAATACGAAATAAGTTTTGTAATAATTCCCCTACAGAACGAACCCGTCGGTTCTTTAAGTGATCAATATCATCACTAACTTGTTTAGAAGTAGATAGTGTTATTAATTTATCAATTATTGCAAAAATATCTTCATATGTAATTGTAGTGATTCGTTTGGATAATTTGATATTTAGTCTATTATTTAATTTAGAACGACCAACTTTCCCTAAACGATAATAAGACGGATCAAAAATCCTAGAAAATTCTGAAATATTTTTATAATAATTTTTATTTAAATCAAAACGTAATAGCTTATTTGATTGGTAAATTGAATGCGTTAATATTGGTTTATTAAAATAGAAAAATTCCGAGTTTTGCAAATTCTGGCAAATTTCTAAATCAGTAACACCCATTTCTTTCAATAAATGAATAATTGGTTTTTGCGTTACTTTATCAAGTTGAATAATAATTTCATCTTCTTGATTTTTTATAGGATATTTCGAAATATTAATTTTTGTATTTTTTTGAAAGCCGAATCTAATCCATGATCCGTATTCAGGAATTAATGTTGCAGTATATAACTCTTTTTCCTCATATTTTTGTTTATAAATATCTTTTATTAAATGGTCATCTTTATATTGAATAATTTTAGACTTTGTTTTCAGATATTTTGTTTTATTTTTGAAGATTTTTGTTTGTGATTGACTTCTTCTTTGCTCTTTTTCTTTCTTAGTAAAATTATATTTGAATTTAATAAGTTCTTTAAAACTATTAGTGAAATAAAGGTTAGATTGTATTTTATTATTATTAACAATAACATTAATCTTTGGGGTGATGTTTAATTTTAAGAAATTAAAATTATTAATTTGACTAAAATTATCTAAATCTCGGAGTAGGAAAATAAGTAGTTTTAAATTACTGTTTAAATTTAATAATGTTTCTGATTTTTTAAATATTGTATTGTATAGTTTTTTAACTTGTTTAACTTCTTTTAATGTATTTCCATTATTATTACCATTTAATTGTTTCAGTATTTTGTATTTTGCAATCGTTTTCATTAATAAATTAAAACAATTAACCGTTAAAAACATTAGATGCTGATTATCTTGTAAGATAAAATTTTCATTACATGCTAACCATTTCAAGAAAATTTTAATTCGTTTTACCTTTGTAGATAAATTTTGAATTTTAAATAAACTTTTATAAATTTTAAGGTACTCAATAAATGAAGAACTAAAGTTAATTTCATAATCTTTTAATTGTTTAAAAGAGTATGTATTAATTGTTTCTCCTTGCCAATTCCAATCTTCCTCTTTTTTAATAAACCGTATTTTCTTTTTTTTATCGCTGATTAATTTTTTTTTAATAGTTGGTTTTAAAAAGTATAATCGACTCTCGGTTGGCAAAATTTCACTAGGCGGAGTAAAACTTTTCAATTTCCCAATTTCACTAGATATTATTCGTTTTATCTTTTTACTTTTTTTTTGATGTTTATTTTTTTCAAAATACACACCTGGACTCCGAATAATTTGACTAACGATAACTCTTTCACACCCATTAATAACAAAAGTCGCAGAACTTGTCATTAATGGTAAATTAATGATGGGAAATTTACTATGATATTTTATAATATTTGTTTTTTTATTTCGAACTTCTAATGGAATAACAAGTTGAGCAGAGTAATTTGCGGTATATTTTTTAGCTCGGACTATATTATAGATAGGTTTTACTAGAGTATATTCTTGTCCAAATAAAACATATTCTGTATTTTGACTAAAATCATAAATTCTCGAAAAAGTATTTAATTCTTCATTTAGTCCTTGCGCAATAAACCAACAGAAACTTACCCGTTGCATTTCTATAAAATCAGGGAGAGCAGTTGTGTAATTCATCATATAGTAGTTTAAAAGTTTTATTAGTAATTTATTTAAAATTTAATAATTACTAAGTTTCATTATGGGTAATAATTATCTAAAATAAATTGAAAGGTTAATTTTGTTAGTTTCTTATTCTTTCAAGTGAAAAAATAGTAATTTATTTTATGAAAGAACTTAAATTATAGACTTTATATCGGTGGTACTTAGTTTCTTATTTCTAACAGTTACGAATTGTTATATTTAGGTTTTTTAAAGTCTACGGTTGTTTAAATGGTTCTTAATTGATTTTTAATGGTGAACTCACTATGGAAAGGTTAATTTTGTTAAATACTAAAGTTAATAAAATGTTTTAACAAAGAATAACCTATGTTTTATTAGGTTATTCTAAATTTTAAAGAACTTTTTTTGATTATTTTAAATTACGCCGTTTTTAATAAAGCAGACAACTTTGCTTTTTTTCGTGCTGCTGTATTTTTATGATACACATTTTTTTTCAAACCTTTATCAATTAAACTATAAATAGAATTCAGTAAAGTTTGTACTTTTTCTTTATCAGAACTATCTTGTGAACTTTTATAAATTTCTAGATCTTTTAAGAATCTTTTAGTTAATGTGCTAACAGAACTTTTATAAAAACGATTTTGAAGATTATTTCGTTTACCTATTAAGATACGTTTTTTTGCTGATTTGTTATTTGCCATAAATAGAATTTAAAGTTATATAAGTCAGTATTTATATTATATTTTGATTTAATAGAATATAATAGATTTAAGAAAAAATAGGAAGTTTTTATATTGGATATTTAAATATTTTCAACATTTTTAAAAATAAGATACTAAACCCTTGATAAGGTAAGAATATTAAGGCAATATAGTAAAGTAAAAATACTATTAAAAATTCATTAGATTATAGGAATTGATATGGCAAAAAATAAAGGTAGTAGAATATTGATTACTTTAGAATGTACTGAATGTCGAACAAATACAAATAAACGTTCTGCTGGTGTTTCGCGCTATTTAACTCAAAAAAATCGTCGAAATAATCCACAACGTTTAGAACTTAAAAAATACTGTCCACATTGTAACAAATCAACTAATCATAAAGAAATAAAATAAAAGTATGTTAGCACAAAAACAAAAATTAGCACCAATTGGGATTAATCAAAAAATTGATTATAAAGATATTGATTTATTAAAATTATTTATTACAGAACAAGGGAAAATTCTTCCCCGTCGAGCAACCGGTGTAACAGTACAACAACAACGTCAAATTGCGAAAGCTATTAAACGGGCGCGTATTTTATCTTTATTACCATTTGTAGCTTCTAATGAACTTTAAGTTGATTAAGATGACGTAAGGAGGAATTTTAGTTTATGGGTGTAAGGAATTTTATTGATCGTGTATTTACAGTTATTTCAGACCTTATTCTAAAACTTTTACCTGCAAGTAAACAAGAAAAGCAAGCTTTTGCTTATTATAAAGCTGGAATGGCAGCTCAAGCTGATGGTGACTATGCTGAAGCATTAGAAAATTATTATGAGTCACTATATTTGGATGAAGATCAATATGATAGAAGTTATACTTTGTATAATATTGGTTTAATTTATGGAAAAAATGAAAATTATCCACGTGCATTAGAATATTATCATCAAGCTGTATCTTTAAATTCAAATTTACCACAAGCTCTAAATAATATTGCAGCAATTTATCATAGACAAGGGTTGTTAGCATTAGAAATGGCTTCTCAAGATTATGACTCTGCCATGGAAATTTCTGAAGAATATGAATATATTGAATTAGCAAAAGGATTATTTGATAAAGCTGCGGAGTATTGGTATCAAGCCCTTAAATTGGCGCCTGATAATTATCCAAGAGCACGTAATTGGTTAAGAATAACTGGTAGAGCTAAATCTTTAGATTCTTTTTAAATAACATTACAAAGTTAAAAAAAGAAAATATTTTATTCAATAATTCCCATTATTTTGGTGTACAATGGTAAGTAGTTAATAAATTTTAAATTTGTTATTATTTTGAATAGTCTGTTGAATTCGGAAAGTATATTTATTCTTAAATATTTAAAATATTTTAAATCAAAATGGTAGAAACTACAAATAAAGGTTACGTTTGTCAAATTATTGGCCCAGTATTAGATATTGAATTTCCAGATGGAAACTTACCTCCAATTTACAGTGCAGTTAAAATCGAAACTGCAGATGGAATCGGTAATATTGTTGAAGTTCAACAATTATTAGGTGATAATAAAGTACGTGCAGTATCAATGCGCTCGACAGACGGTTTAAAACGTGGTGTTGAAGCAGTTGATTTAGGTAGTCCAATTACTGTTCCAGTTGGTATTCCAACATTAGGACGAATTTTCAATGTAATTGGTGAACCAGTAGATGAGCAAGGTGATGTTTCTTTAGATGAAACTTTACCAATTCACCGTGAAGCTCCTGCCTTTACAGAATTAGAAGTAAAGCCATCAATTTTTGAAACTGGTATTAAAGTTGTAGATCTATTAGCGCCTTATCGTCGTGGTGGTAAAATTGGTTTATTTGGTGGTGCTGGTGTAGGTAAAACTGTATTAATTATGGAATTAATTAATAATATTGCTAAAGGCCACGGTGGTGTATCAGTTTTTGGTGGTGTAGGTGAACGAACACGTGAAGGTAATGATTTATACGAAGAAATGAAAGAATCAGGCGTAATTAACTCTACTAATTTCCCTGAATCTAAAGTAGCTTTAGTATATGGTCAAATGAATGAACCTCCAGGAGCGCGTATGCGTGTAGGTTTAACTGCTTTAACAATGGCTGAATATTTCCGAGATGTAAATAAACAAGATGTTTTATTATTTATCGATAATATTTTCCGTTTCACACAAGCTGGTTCAGAAGTATCTGCTTTATTAGGTCGTATGCCATCAGCTGTAGGTTACCAACCAACTTTAGCAACAGAAATGGGTGCTTTACAAGAGCGTATTACTTCAACAACTCAAGGTTCAATTACTTCAATTCAAGCAGTTTATGTACCTGCTGATGATTTAACTGATCCAGCTCCAGCAACAACATTTGCTCACTTAGATGCAACAACAGTATTATCACGTAATCTAGCTGCAAAAGGTATTTACCCTGCGGTAGATCCATTAGATTCTACTTCAACAATGCTACAACCTGGTATTGTTAGTGAAGACCACTATGCAAAAGCAGAAACTGTAAAAGAAACATTACAACGTTATAAAGAATTACAAGATATTATTGCTATTCTAGGTATTGATGAATTATCTGAAGAAGATCGTTTAACTGTTGCCCGTGCACGTAAAGTGGAACGTTTCTTATCTCAACCTTTCTTTGTAGCTGAAATCTTTACAGGTTCTCCAGGGAAATATGTAAGTTTAGAAGATACAATTAAAGGTTTTACAATGATCTTAAATGGTGAATTAGATGATTTACCAGAACAAGCATTTTACCTTGTAGGAAATATTGACGAAGCAATTTCAAAAGCAGAAACTCTAAAATAAGGAGTAATTAATATATGGTTATGAACATTCGCGTTCTAACTCCCGATAGAGTTATTTGTTCTACAACAGCAGATGAAGTTATTTTACCTGGCTTAACTGGCCAAGTTGGTGTATTAGATGGACATGCCACTTTAATCACCGCTCTTGATACAGGATTACTTAGAATTAAATTAGCTGATAAATGGACACCCATTATTTTATGTGGTGGTTTAGCAGAAATTGATCGTAATCGAGTTACGGTTCTAGTAAATGACGTAGAAGAGCTTGTTGCTGTCGAATTAAATGAAGCTACTAAAGAGTTAGAAAAAGCTACATCAGCAATCGAAAAAGCGGAAACAAGTAAAGCAAGACTTGATGCTTCAGTTGAATTAAAAAAAGCTACAGCACGTCTTGAAGGTATAAATTACTTATCATAAAATATAGTATCGATAAGAAATTTTAAAATTTTTTTATCGATACTATATTTTGTATCGATATTTTAAGTTAAAAATAAAACAATATATTTTTACTTAACAGATCTTATAAGAAACAAAAGCTCTATAAATTAACTTTATGGTAACAAACTCTGATTTTAACTTTACAAACAATGAAACAGTAATTTTAGAATTACCGTTTTCAGAACATATTGAAGAACTTAGACAAAGGTTATTTCATACATTTTGGATAATTTTATTTTTAACTTGTCTAGCTTTTATTGAAGTTAAACTTTTAGTTAAAATATTAGAACTCCCTGTTGACAATGTAAAGTTTTTTCAATTATCACCAGGTGAATATTTTGTTTCAACTGTAAAAATTTCTTTTTATACAGGTTTACTTTTTGGAAGTCCCTTTGCAATTGGACAAATTATATTATTTCTATTGCCAGGTTTAACTAAAAAAGAAACAAAAGTTATTTTACCTTTATTGTTGAGTTCACTATGTTTGTTTGGTTTAGGTTTACTTTTTTCTTACTATGCTTTAATTCCCGCAGCATTAAACTTTTTTTTAAATTATAGTGATGAAGTTATTGAACCTCTGTGGTCATTCGACCAATATTTTGAATTTATACTTGTTCTTTTTTATAGTACAGGTTTAGCTTTTCAAATTCCGATTATACAAATTTTATTAGGGTTATTAAATTTTGTCTCGGCCCAACAAATGTTAGGCGCGTGGCGATATATAATTCTTACCTCGACAATTATTGGAGCAGTTTTAACACCTTCTACTGATCCTCTTACGCAACTATTGCTTTCTTTTGCAATACTATTACTTTATTTTTCAGGCGTAGGTATACTGTTTTTAATAAAAAAATAATTTATATATACTTAAAAAGTATTTAATTCATGGCAACTAACAAGTTTTTTAAAAGTCTTGTATTTACTTTCACAATTGCTATAAGTTTATTTGGTTTTTCTGTAGAAAATTCATTTGCATATCCTGTATTTGCTCAACAAGGGTACTCAAATCCACGTGCAGCAAATGGTAAATTAGCCTGTGCTAATTGTCATTTAAACCAAAAAGCTATTGAAATCGAAGCACCACAAGGTGTACTTCCTAACTCTGTATTTGAAATTGAAATAAAAGTACCATACGATGTAAGTCGTAAACAAATTAGCGCAACTGGTAAACCAGCAGATTTAAATGTTGGTGGAATCGTTATCTTACCTAAAGGATTCAAATTAGCTTCTAAAAAGCAAATTTCTCCAGAAGTTAAAGCTAAAAATAAAGGTGTATTTATTGTACCATATAGTACAGAGTTCGATAATATTTTAATTGTAGGCCCAATTGCTGGTAAAAAACATCAGGAACTTATATTCCCTGTTGTTGCGCCTGATCCAGATAAAGATAGCGATGTTAAATATTTAGCATACCCATTCTATGCTGGTGGTAATCGTGGCCGTGGCCAAGTTTATCCAACTGGTGAAAGAAGTAATATAAATGCTTTTCCCGCAACTCAAGCAGGTCAAGTTACTGAAATTACAGTGACTGAAAAAGGTGAGTCTCAAATTACAATTGTTAACTCAGATGGTGTTACAACTTCTCAAACTCTTTCAAAAGGTTTACAATTACTTGTAAAACAAGGTGATATAGTAAAAGGAGAACAACCATTAAATATTGATCCAAATGTAGGTGGTTTTGGTCAAGAGGAATCAGAAATTGTTCTACAAAGCTCAACACGTGTTTTAGGATATTTAGCTTTCTGTTTCTGTTTATTATTAACTCAGATTCTTTTAGTTCTTAAGAAGAAACAATATGAAAAAGTTCAAGCTGCTGAACTTAATTTCTAAGCATTAATTTACTAATACTCAAGAAGAATAACTTTTTAAATTTCGAATTTAAATAGAAGAGAGAAAACTCGTTTTCAAAACTTTTCTTTTAATGAATACAAACTTTTTATTGTTAATTCTTTAATCAAATTAATTGAATTTTAAACTTCAATTGATTTGATTAAAAAATATAATTTTTTAGATTTTTTAAACTATAAACTATAAAATATTAATACTTTAACATTAGATTTAGTTATAGGTATGTTGTAAAAAAAATAAAAAACGTTAACTAAAAATTTTAAAGTTCCTGAAATATTTTAGTCGAATTGGCTTACTTCCTTTTTCCCTTATATTGTTAATCTTTTAAAATCAGATTTTAAATATGGAAGGTTTGAATGCAAATTTATGCTAGAAATTTGATTTATTCGATTTATAATTCAACTTAAAATCAATTATTAAAAAGTGCATAATAAAAAAATATTTACTCTACTTAACATAAAAGTATAATGCTTTAGTAGAAATTAAGCTTAATGTAAAAAAGTTAAAATCAAGATTTTTGAATTCGGTTTTTATATTATCCATATTATAGTTTTGGATTATAAAAATTTTACTTAAGTGTAAATTAACAAATAAATTCTTTAAATAATTAACGGGATATCTTGATTATTAGTTATCCCGTTGGGTGAAGGGATTTGACAACTTGTTAAATTATTTACCTAAAAAAACTATTTTCTACAGATTTTAAATTTTCCTTTAATTTAATTAATCTATTGTAAAAAAATTCTAGTTACTTAAACAATAATATAATTAAGATAGTTATGAAATAAAAAATTGTAATAGTCTCATAACTTGGTAAATACTTCTCTGATTTATCGTATAGATTGGTATATTTCGTTTATTTGCCAAATTTTTGAGTCGAAAATTTTGTCTCAAATGTTTTTTCAAACCAATTATAAGATTTGCTTGTTTGATTTGGGTTGTAATAATAATTTTATTACCAAGTTTTATTAAAATTTCACGAATTAGATTTTTTGATAAAGAATATGGGTAAATAATTAAAGTTGTATTTTTTAATGTTAAGGAACTAAAATTTCTCAACTTATTAGTTTTAAACCAATTTTTATGTATAGAAATCATTTCTTTATTTAAAAATTGAGAATTTTTTATTAAAAAATCTTTTTGTAATTTTTTATAATTAATAATTAATTTTTCATTTTTTTTGATATTCCGAATTTGTGAGATATTAAAATTACCACGTAATAATAAATCAACTGAATTCTCAATATTTTCATGAATTGTCCAAGAAGAAACTTGGTTAACTTCAATAGCAATCTGAAATGCGGGGTATGATTTTCGTTCTAAAATACTTTTCTGTGTACCCCTTCTTTTAGCTTCTTCATCACTTATTGTTACATATTGAATACCACCGATTAAATCAGATAGAGATGGGTTTTTAATTAAATTTTCTAAACAATTACCATGAGTCGTACCTACCAATTGAACGCCTTTTTCTGCAATCGTTCGTGCTGCTAAAGCTTCAAGTTCAGTTCCAATTTCATCGATAACAATTACTTGTGGCATATGATTCTCAATAGCTTCTAACATTATTTTATGTTGAAGTTCAGTTTTAGGGACTTGCATACGTCGTGCCCTACCTATACCATTATGAGGCACATCACTATCACCTGCAATTTCATTTGATGTATCGATAATAATGACCCGTTTTTCCATCTCATCAGAAAACACACGTGAAATTTCTCGAATAATTGTTGTTTTCCCAACGCCAGGTCTCCCTAATATTAAGATAGATTTACCAGATTCAAGTAAATCTCTAATAATTGG
>Ga0307996_1000003_pt1:62500-67172 | contig 67172 bp, 67 predicted proteins | sample Davwhametageno35_FD_203143 | JGI IMG/M metagenome (GOLD analysis project Ga0307996, IMG submission 203143) | Marine microbial communities from Davis Island wharf, Antarctic Ocean - #35 | ecosystem: Environmental > Aquatic > Marine > Unclassified | place: Antarctic Ocean: Davis Island...
AATTCTTGCCAGTAACCACGCCAAGAAATTAAGAACATAAAGCCTGTTGCCCAAACTAAATGACCAAATAAGAACATCCAAGACCATACTGATAAATTATTCATACCAAATGGGTTATAACCGTTAATTAATGGTGATGAATTTAACCATAAGTAATCACGCAACCAACCCATGATGTAATTTGAAGATTCATCAAATTGACCAGGATTTCCACCCCAAATTGTCATGTGTTTCCAATGCCAATAGAATGTTACCCAACCAATTGTATTTAACATCCAAAACATTGCTAGATAGAACGCATCCCAAGCTGAGATATCACAAGTACCACCACGACCTGGACCGTCACACGGGAAGCTATAACCAAAATCTTTTTTATCTGGCATTAGTTTTGACCCACGAGCATCTAAAGCCCCTTTTATAAGAATTAAGGCAGTTACATGTAAACCTAATGCAATTGCATGGTGAACTAAGAAATCACCAGGACCAATTTTTAAGAATAAATCATTCTTAGAATTATTAATTGCTTCTAACCAACCTGGTAACCAAATTTGGTTACCAGCAGCTGTTGCTGGACTAGTTGGTGATGCTAATAATACATTAAATTGATAAACTGCTTTTCCAGATGCTGCTTGAATATATTCAGCAAATAATGGTTCAAATAAAATTTGTTTTTCTGGTTGCCCAAAAGCAACAACTGTATCATTATGGATATATAAACCTAATGTGTGGAAACCTAAAAATAATGAAGCCCAACTTAAGTGTGAGATGATAGCTTCTTTATGTTCTAACATACGAGCTAAAACATTATTTTTATTTAATTCTGGGTCATAGTCACGAACAAAGAAAATTGCACCGTGAGCAAATGCACCGACCATTAAGAATCCTGCAATATATTGATGGTGAGTATATAATGCTGCTTCTGTCGTAAAATCTTTTGATAAATATGCATATGGTGTTAATGCATACATATGTTGAGCTGTTAATGATGTAGCAACACCTAGACTAGCTAATGCTAAGCCTAATTGCATATGTAGTGAATTTGTAATAGTTTCAAATAAACCAACGTGACCTGCTCCTAAACGACCTCCTGGTGGGCGGTGGGCATCTAAAATTTCTTTCATATTGTGACCGATTCCGAAATTTGTTCGGTACATGTGGCCAGCAACAATGAAGACTACAGCAATGGCTAAATGGTGATGAGCCATATCAGTTAACCATAACGATTGTGTTTGTGGGTGGAAACCACCTAAAAATGTTAAAATTGCTGTACCAGCACCATCACTTGTGTTAAATGAATGTGTTGCACTATCAGGATTTTCCGCATATACGGTCCAATTACCAGTAAAAAATGGTGTTAAGCCCGCTGGGTGTGGAGGAGTTGTTAAAAAGTTATCCCACCCAACATGAACGCCACGAGATGCTGGAATTGCTACATGAACAAGATGTCCGGTCCATGCTAATGAACTAAATCCTAATAAACCTGATAAATGATGATTTAAACGTGATTCATTATTTTTAAACCATGATAAACTAGGTCGGAATTTTGGTTGTAGATGTAACCAACCAGCAATTAATAATACACTTGAAAGTAATAATAAACCAATAGAACCTTTGTAGAGTTCTTGGTTTGTTCTAAAACCTATTGTGTACCACCATTGATATAAACCTGCAAATGTAATATTTACAGGATGTGTATTTCCTTTACTATATGCTTTTAATGCAGATGCACCAAAATGTGGATCCCAAATTGAATGGGCAATCGGGCGAGTTTTTAATGGATTTGAAACCCATTTTTCAAAATTACCTTGCCATGCTACATGGAATAAATTTCCTGAAGTCCAAAGGAAAATAATTGCAAGATGTCCGAAATGTGATGCAAAGATTTTTTGGTATAAATTCTCTTCAGTCATACCATCATGAGCTTCTAAATCATGGGCGGTAGCAATACCATACCAAATTCTTCTAGTTGCTGGATCTTGCGCAAGGGCTTGGCTAAACTTTGGAAATTTAGTTGCCATAATCGGTAGATACCTTTTTATATAATTTGTAGTTGTAAATAAAATTGAACTTGAAAAGTTTCTTTTACAGATTTCTGTATAAAAACTTCTGTAATTTTATGTTTATGATTTTAAAAAATTATTGATTTATTAAGTAATTGAAATAGAACGAGCTAGGAAGAATGCCCAAGTTGTTCCAATACCGCCTAATAAATAGTGTGCTACTCCAACAGCTCGACCTTGAGTAATACTTAATGCTCTAGGTTGAATTGTAGGTGCAAAGTTTAATTTATTATGTGCCCATACAATTGATTCAATTAATTCTTGCCAGTAACCACGACCACTAAATAAAAACATTAAACTAAATGCCCAAATGAAATGTGCGCCTAAGAAAATTAAACCGTATGCTGAAGATGCTGAACCATATGATTGAATTACTTGAGAAGCTTGTGACCATAAGAAATCACGTAACCAACCATTAATTGTAATTGAACTTTGTGCAAAATTTCCACCTGTAATATGTGAAATAGCACCATCTGGAGTAATTGTTCCCCAAACATCTGATTGCATTTTCCAACTGAAATGGAAGAGTACAACTGAAATTGAATTATACATCCAGAATAACCCTAAGAACACATGATCCCAACTTGAACTTTGACATGTACCACCACGACCTGGACCATCACAAGGGAAACGGAAACCTAAATTAGCTTTATCTGGAATTAATTTTGAACTACGTGCATATAATACACCTTTTAGTAAAATTAACACTGTTACGTGAATTGTGAATGCATGAATATGGTGTACCATAAAATCAGCTGTGCCTAATTTAATTGGCATCATCGCGATTTTTCCACCAACTTCAATAACGTCACCACCAAAAGCATAACTCGTTGTTGCTAAAGCATTCGGTGCTGTTGTTCCCGGTGCTAATAAATGGATATTTTGAATCCATTGAGCAAAAATTGGTTGTAATTGAATTGCTTTATCTGAAAACATATCTTGCGGTCGACCTAATGCTCGCATTGTATCATTATGAATATAGAATCCAAATGCATGACAACCTAAGAAAATACAAACCCAATTTAAATGTGAAATAATAGAATCTCGGTGTCGTAAAACACGATCCAATAAATTATTATAATTATTTGCTGGCGTATAATCACGGACCATAAAAATAGCACCATGGGCTGCACCACCAACTACACAAAAACCACCAATCCACATATGGTGAGTAAATAATGATAATTGTGTCGCGTAATCTGTTGCGATGTACGGATAAGGAGGCATAGCATACATATGATGCGCTACAATAATACTTAACGATCCTACCATTGCTAAATTAATAGCTAATTGAGCATGCCATGATGTTGTTAAAATTTCATATAACCCTTTGTGTCCTTCACCGGTAAAGGGACCTTTATGAGCTTCTAAAATTTCTTTCATGTTATGGCCGATACCCCAATTTGTACGATACATGTGACCAGCAATAATAAATAAAACTGATAATGCTAAATGGTGATGTGCTATATCACTTAACCATAAGCCACCTGTTACAGGATTTAAACCACCTTTAAACGTTAAGAAGTCAGAATATTCACCCCAGTTTCCACCAAAAAATGGTGCTAAACCTTTGCCAAAACTTGGATATAACTGTGCCATTAAGTCACGGTTAATTAAGAATTCGTGTGGTAAAGGAATTTCTTGTGGTGATACACCTGCATCTAATAATTTATTAATTGGTAATGCAATATGAATTTGATGGCCAGACCATGATAAGCAACCTAATCCTAATAAACCAGCTAAATGATGATTCATCATTGATTCGGCATTTTGGAACCATTCTAATTTTGGTGCTGCTTTATGATAATGGAACCAACCAGCAAATAACATAATTGCTGACATAGCTAAACCACCAATTGCTATCCAATATAATTCTACTTCACTAGTAATTCCTTCTGCTCGCCACATTTGGAACCAACCTGATGTTGTTTGAACACCTTGGAAATTTCCACCAACATCAGCATTTAGAATTTCTTGACCTACAATTGGCCAAACTACTTGTGAACTTTGTTTAATGCCAATTGGGTCTGTTAACCAAGCAGAGTAATTAGAGAAATATGCACCATGAAAGTGCATACCACTAATCCATAAAAAGATGATTGATAATTGACCAAAATGTGCACTGAAAATTTTACGAGAAACTTCTTCTAATGAACTTGTTTGACTATCAAAATCATGAGCGTCAGCATGTAAGTTCCAAATCCATGTTGTTGTTTTTGGTCCTTTAGCTAAAGTTCGTGAAAAATGTCCTGGTTGGGCCCATTTTGCAAAACTAGTTTCGACAGCGTCTTTTTCTACAAAAACTTGTACGTTTTTTGAACGACGCTCTGTTGAGCTTATTGCCATTGATCTTCTCCTTTTGGGAGACGGTAATCTATGAAACCCTCATAAGAAATAAAAAATAGTTAATATGTTTATCTATTTGTTAAATACAAGTTTTCATAATGTATTATATACGATTTTTGATTTTATCGAAAAAATATTTATAATTAAAATACTTTAAAAACTTGTAATGACTTAACATAATTTTATATATATGATATAGTTGATTTCGTTATTGTAAGAATAACGGGATATAGCTCAGTTTGGTAGAGTACCTGCTTTGGGAGCAG
>Ga0307996_1000004_pt1 | contig 67000 bp, 56 predicted proteins | sample Davwhametageno35_FD_203143 | JGI IMG/M metagenome (GOLD analysis project Ga0307996, IMG submission 203143) | Marine microbial communities from Davis Island wharf, Antarctic Ocean - #35 | ecosystem: Environmental > Aquatic > Marine > Unclassified | place: Antarctic Ocean: Davis Island wharf...
GTGGCGCATTCAATTTTTCTTTATAGCTATAAAGTAAACTTACTCTAAATTTCGTGTTGGGCTGAATCGTAAATTTAGGTTCGGTTTCTTTCATTTCAATTTCAAAATTCTTTGCATTAAAAAATGCTGAATTACTCGATTTCAGTCCATTTGAAGTTAATAGGGTTGCACTGTAAATTCTCGTTATATTCCACCTCGATTTAAGTGCCCTTACAATTGTTTTTCGAGATTCAATACCATTCGTCAATAACGATCTATCTCTATTGTCCTGAAACGTAAATTGTGTTCCAAACTTAGTTCCCGTCCTGTTAAAGTATATGGTATTTAAAAACCCCAAGTTTAAAGTTACCAAACTGGTATCTGAAATATTGGCAATAAACGGATTGAAGTAATCAACCTTATCATCTACCTTTCTACTTACCCTATAATTAGTTCGATTAGAAAATCTTGAAACCATTTTTTTAAGGCCTTTTTCATTCGCCCATTTCGTTTCTGGTCTTAAAAATAATCCTTGATTAAATTGATTGGTAAAGACTCTTACAAAATCGTTTGTTGGTGTAAATATTTTAATAAATGTTGCCTGATCTTGAAATGCAGCAATATCAAATTCATCTAAATTTTTTACACCATTTCCATTTAAATCACCAATATAAGCATGTGTCCCTTGCCCTGGCTGAACCTCTACAAATAAAAATTCTTTCTTCACTTCCAAACCAGATCCTACCTCATAATACGTATTGGAAGTAATGGCACTCTTTAAAAATTTAGCAACATATTCTACCCTTGCCAACACAGTCTCTTCAGGAGCTTTCAACAGTAATGTAGGCGAAAAAATATCAAGATTTCTGTAAGTAACTTTACTTCTAAATTGGTGATTCCTGTTTTTTAATATGCCTAACGACAAAGTAATATCCTCTGCCCGAGTTGAAGTTTTATATTTATTTATAAAAGGTATTTTATCTTCTCGTTGTTTGTAGCTTAACTCGAATTTATTAATCGTTGTATCAGCATTCCGTAAGAATGCACGCAATGCAACAAACTCAAAACTTACTGCTTGTAAAGAATCCGTTTGTTCATTTACAAAAAACTTATTCTGCTCAGACTCTTCGCTAACCCCTAACACAGCAAAACCAATTTGCTTAGAAAGCACCGCTTTATGCCTTCTAAATTCTGTATTATTCATCCCTTTAGTTGTTAAAAAACTACCCTCTCCCTTAAAAACAAATCCTTTTAACTTATACAGGATAAAAAGCGCATTTCGCAACCCGTCATACTCCCCTTCATTTTTTAACACTCCAACATCATAATGAATATCAGTTTTTTTCATTTTCTCAAATCCAACAAAAGCATCAAATACATTTTGATTTGAATTAAATACTACATTATTAATATTCCAATCTCTCGTAAATTCAACATTTCTAAATCGTTCAATGGGCTCAAAAAAATGTTGAATAAATTCATACCCAGCACCCACTTTAAACCTCCAAGAATCTTTACTTTCAGATAATTTAAACTTATGCTGTGTATTTACCTTTAACGCAGAACCAACATTATCTTTACTGTCTTTATCAGAAAAAGTATTAATATCATTATTAGAAATTCCTCCCTCCCAAGAGATGAAAGATTCTTTATTAAAATCATATTGACCTCCAAAAGTTACCATTTGTTTTGTTTTAGGCGTCACCAATAAAACAACAGGCTCATACTCTCCTTGCTTAACTCCACTAATCGGAGCTACCCATTCATAAACTTTACCATTGGCAATACTTTGTATTTGCACATAATCTCCATTGTTTGGCCCTAAAAAAGAAAACCCCAATTGATAGGTTACACTATCTGGATTGGTTGAATAAACATAAACAGGACTCAATCCTAAAGTGTCAATTTTTTTATATAATACGTTATTTTCTGAAAACGCTACCGAACTAATATTTGGAACAATTGCATTTTGCAAACTATCCCCAATAGCTGATAGTAACAACTTTTCTGTATCGCTTAAATCTTGTTGCAAAGGCTGGTTTCTCGAATCTTGTTCTGAATAAACATTAACGCTCAATCTTAATTTTTTAGAGACATAATCATTACCAAAATGCACTAAAGATCTAGAGTAGTTTTTATCTGAATATTGAAATTCTGCAACAATTCTTGAATCTTTTGTAATTAACCGATTTGTAGTAAAAGTCAATTCAGCGGTGTTATAATCAATTACATAATCAAATTCATTCCCTCTTTTCATTAAACGTCCGTCAATATAAATACTTTCTGTCCCAGACAGCACAATAATAAAGGCTTCATTGTCTGCTCCAGTCAAGCGGTAAGGGCCCTGATTACTCTCAACTCCTTGTGTTTTATTTCTAGCGAATTTACCTTTAGAAATTGCAACACTAATTGTCGGTGACATAAAATTAAAATCATTCTTTTTACTTGTCTTCAATTTCATTTCAAAGCTTCCACCTTTTACTTTTTTATTAAAATTCATAAAATAACTTTCTGGTCTTTCCAAATAGTAATCTCCAGCAGTTAATTTCCAACTATCGCTAAAAAGTTGAATAAAAACTCTGTCAAACTCTTGTAATTGCTGCGTATTTCCTTCTGCTTGTATTGGAATATTATCATCAGAAATACTCGCCAACACACCAATACTCTCACTTATTTTACCTGACAATTGTAAATTTAAACTCGAATTAACTGATAAATCTTGATTATTACCAAACGCCACTCCTCTAGAGATACTACCACTTTTATTTAATCCGTTTAAATAAAAGACATCTTCATTTTCAGCAGAATATTCAAATAGAAATGGATTTCTTACTAACTGGCCTTCTATGCTAGCTATTTTCTTATGTTCGTAAGGCTTTACAAATGAAATTGGAAAAACTCGATATTTAAGAGAAATCGATTCTCCTATTAAAGATTTATCGTGAAGGATAATAAGACTTCTAGTATAATCAATTACATACTTAGAGTTCTCAAGCGGAGCATTCTTAAAGAAAATAATTTCAGACTGAGGCACCAAACTCAAACTATCAATTACAATAGTATCACTAACTATCATAAAGTTTTTTAAACGCAAATTGGTCACATCTTGCGATGCTGCTTTTTGAATAAAAGCAAACAACAAAAACAACACTATAACACTCGTTTTTTTCAAAAATTTTATAAAATAATAACGCACAAAGATACAATTTGTGCAAGAGCAATATTATAACTCAATATCGGAGCAAATATTGAGAAGTAACCATTGATTTTTAATCCCCAAAATGGAGACTTTACTAATATATAATAGAATATTATATACTAATTATTATCTTTGTCTTAAAGGTCTAAAATCATATTGAAAAAAAATGAAGAGAATAATCTATTTATTAATTGTCATATCACTGCTTTTATCTAGCTGCGGAGGAGATCAAAAAACGAGTGTTAAAGATGTCAAAATTGCCAAAGGCGAAGTAAAATATGGTGGTGTTTTTAAGGTAAATGATACTGAAGACTTTAAAACTTTATACCCTCTTAATGTAACCCTTGCATTAGAACAAAGAATTGCAAGTCAGGCATATGAAGGACTAGTAAAGCTTAGTCAAAAAGATTTAAGTATTTTACCTTCATTGGCTGAGAAATGGGACATTAATGAAGATGCTACCTCATATACTTTCTACTTAAGAAAAGGAGTTTACTTTCATGACAATGCATGTTTTGAAGACGGTAAAGGGAGGGAAGTTACTGCTAACGATTTCAAATATTGTTTTGATAGAATTTGTGTAGGTGATGCCTCTAATAAAATGTATTGGTTATTTGAAGACAGAATAAAAGGCGCCAAAGATTATCACCAGTCCGTAATAGATAAAAGCCCTTTAGAGGAAGGTGTTTCTGGAATTACAGTTATTGATGACTATACCTTGAAAATTGATTTAAACTACTCATTTGCAGGATTCTTAAACATTGCTAGTCACTTTGCTTGTGTTGTTTACCCAAAGGAAGCAATTGAAACTTATAAATCAGATATGAGAATCAACTGTGTTGGTACTGGCCCTTTTAGATTGAAAAAAATAAAAGAATCTGAAACAGTAATTCTAGATAGAAATCCATCTTATTGGGATGTTGATGAATATGGAAACCAACTGCCATATCTTGATGGACTTAAATTTTCTTTTACTAAAGAGAAAAAAGTAGAGTTATTAGAGTTCAAAAAAGGAAAACTCGATATGATTTTCCAATTACCATTAGAAATGATTGATGATGTTGTTGGAGAATTAGAAGATGCTAGAAAAGGTGGAAACAGACCTTATATCATGCAAGTTGAACCTGCTTTAAGCGTTTACTACTTAGGGTTTCAACACCAATTAGAGCCTTTCAATAATATTGATGTTAGAAAAGCTTTTAACTACGCTATTGATAGAAAATCTATTGTAACTTATACCTTGCAAGGAGAAGGTCGGCCTGCCCTTCACGGTATAGTCCCTCCTTTTAAAGGGTATAATTATGAAAATGTAAAAGGTTACGAATTTTCGGTGCAAAAGGCAAAAGAACATATGGCCAAAGGAGGCTATCCAAACGGTAAAGGTTTTCCTGAAATTAATTTCCAAATAAATTCTGGAGGGAATGGAAGAAACGTTCAAATTGCTGAGGTTGTACAAAAAATGCTAAGTGAAAATTTAGGAATAACTGTAAATATCGAACAAATGCAATTAGCTCAACAACAAATGAATATAGAAAGTGGAACCGCATTCCTATGGAAAGCTTCTTGGGGTGCAGATTATCCAGATCCTGAAAATTTCTTAAATTTATTATCTGGAGACAATGTTCCTTTCGACTTATCAACGAGTGCTTATATCAACTCAATGCGATATAAAAATGCAGAATTTGATTCTTTATTCAACACCGCTTTAAGAGAAATAGATGATGCTAAACGTTACGAGCTATACCGAAAAGCAGATCAAAAAGCAAGTGATGATGCGGCTATTATGCCTATATTTTATGACGAGAACACTAGATTGATTCAGGCTTATGTTAAAAACTTTCCGTCAAATGCTATGGAACATAGAGACATGACCAGAGTATATTTTGATTACGAAGATCTATAAAATATTTTCAAACCATCTTTTATACTTAATCGTATAACACTAAAAACACCCTATGAGTAAAGTTGCATTGATAACAGGAATTACCGGACAAGACGGAGCGTATTTAGCAGAACTATTGTTAAATAAGGGCTACGAAGTTCACGGTGTGAAGAGAAGAAGTTCTATGTTTAATACAGCTAGAATTGACCATCTTTATACCGACTTGCACGAAGATAATGTGAAGTTTATTCTACATTATGGTGACATGACAGACTCAACTAATCTTGTTAGAATAGTACAGGATGTTCAGCCAGACGAAATCTACAACTTAGCAGCAATGTCTCATGTTCAAGTTTCATTCGACACTCCAGAATACACTGCCAATGTCGATGCAACTGGTACTTTAAGATTATTAGAAGCCATTCGTATTTTAGGTTTAGAAAAAAAGACACGTTTTTATCAAGCTTCTACATCTGAACTTTACGGAAAAGTGATGGAAGTCCCTCAATCGGAAACTACCCCATTTTACCCGAGAAGCCCATATGCAGTTGCAAAATTATATGCCTTTTGGATTGTTAAAAACTACAGAGAAGCTTACGGAATTTATGCTTGTAATGGAATTCTTTTCAACCACGAAAGTCCGTTAAGAGGAGAAACATTTGTTACGCGTAAAATTACGAGAGGTGTTGCTAAAATTAAATTAGGCTTACAAGATAAAATATACTTAGGAAACATTTCTGCAAAGAGAGATTGGGGGCATGCCAAGGATTATGTAGAAGGAATGTGGAGAATGTTGCAACAAGATGTTGCTGATGACTTTGTACTCGCAACAGGGACAACTACAACAGTTAGAGAGTTTATTACAATGTCGTTTAAAGAAGTTGATATTGAAGTTGAATGGAGCGGAGAAGGAATCAACGAAAAAGGAACAAACAAAGCTACTGGGAAAGTAATTGTAGAGATTGACGAGAAATATTTCAGACCAACAGAAGTTGATTTGTTAATTGGTGATCCTTCTAAAGCTAAAAGAGAATTAGGGTGGGAATATACCCACGATTTAGCAAGCTTATGTAAAGATATGGTTCAAGCAGATTTAAAACTTTTTAAGCAAAATCAATACCTTAAAGACGGTGGTTTCGATATTCTGAATCAGAATGAATAAAACAGATAAAATTTATAGTGATGAAACCGAGAGACCACTGCCTTTCCTCTTTTAAGAAATTGAAGCATAGGAAAGACTTGAATTTCCAAACATTATACCGTTAATAAAAGAAGCTTGCACCTTCCAGTGAACAGTTATAATAAAGTATTTTCGTTTTAGATATTTAATGTAATCTAGATCCTTCAGAAGGATAGCGTTAAATAGAAGTACATTTATGAAACACCTCTTAACAGTTATATTTTTTGCTTTTTCACTCATATTGAGTAGTAATGCGCAAATACTAGAAATTAACAAACCATTATTTAGCGACCTCCCCTTTTTTAACACGCAATTTATTAGACAAAACAATGTGAAGTCAATTAAAGGGTCTATTTCTTCTAAGAAAGTACGTGATATTATTCGCTCCAATAACTTGGATTATCTATATCAATTTAATGCTGATGGCACACTTAAAACTCAATTAGCCAGTCATTTTTATAAAGGGATAAAAGACACTACCGTTTTTTCTTATGCCTATAAAAACAACAACATTATCTTGCAACGGAAAAGTGACAGCTATGGTTATTATTCTTATCACTATAATTATGATGCGCAAAACAACATCATCACACAAACATATTGTAGAGATGAAAACAAGTTTAACTCTAAACAAAAATTTGAGTTAAAAAAGCAATACATCATTGTAAAAGACAGCTTTTCGTACCAAACGTTTGCTACTCAAACAAAAAAAACATTTTACAACAGCTATGGAAAAAAGTTTAAAACACAAACCAACTATTACGACCCTTTAGGGTACTTAGTAGAGGAATATACCAAATTTATTATTGGAAACAGTAAAGAAAAAACTACCTATAAGTATGATGAGACTGGACGAATCTATAAAAAACATGTGTACACCAATATCTCTAATAACAAAAAGAATACAGAAGCTTACAGCTATGATGAAATTGGAAACATTTTAGACATTAAATTCTATAAAGAAGACATCCATACCTCTACCAAACAGTTTTTATACGATAAAAGCATGCTGTTAAGTGCCGTGATTATTCAAGATGTGGAAACTGAGTTTTTGAGAATTATAAAATACCGTTATACCTTTTATGATAACACCACAAAGTATAGTGAGCTGGATAGTTTCAACTTGCCTAAGTAAATTCACTTGACTTACTCCTAATAAATACTAACTTCATTTAACAACCATTGTAAAAAATATTAAAACATCCCCAACAGGGAAGTTAAACGAACTGCTTCAAAATAAGTATTGCGTACCTTTTCAATAACAGCATTAAAACGCTATTTTTTCAAGACAAAAAGCTACGCTTAAACGTAATAATGAGAAATCATAAAGTAAACCACTACTCCAGTAAAAGTTGCATACAAGCAAATTTAAAAGTAATTTTTCCAATTTTTTTATGCTTGTCAAATTGTGCAGACAATGTTCTCGAATAGGCAATTAACACCAAAGAAGTAATAGGTTTATGGTAAAAATAATTTTAATGAAAAGCTTAAATAGAATATACATGAAGTTAAATTAATTCACGAATTTCAATCAGAAATGCAATAAAAAAAATGAGCAAAATCAAGTTTTGAGGATAAACATTTTTAATCACTATGATCTCTACCCTTTATTTTTGAACCTCTGTAACTCTTATCTAACTCTAAATTTTCTTTTTCCAGTTTTTTTGAAGGTCCTCTTTCTAGTAATTCATTTAAATCGGGTTGTCCTGCATTAACCCAAGCCGTATACCAATAACTCCCAACAGTAATAATTGAACTGGTTAACCTCCGTTCTACCATTCCATTCATCATATTATGATAAGCCGTAGAATATTCTTCCGAATAGGTCTTTATTAAACTAGCACCTCTATTTTCGTGCGAATATTTCTGATCTCTTGGATACTCATTATTTAGCTTACGTTCTAAATCCAAAACTGAATCTTTTGCACCAAAACTCTCTTGAATAGTTTTCCATTCATCAGCTAAGATGTTTTCTATATACTCCGCTCTACCCACAAAAAAATCATAATCCATTGCTTTTAATTCTGGCAAACGAGATTCCCAAAAACCGTGTATTCCATGCTGACCTGTTAGCTGACCATTATAATTTTCTGTTGTATGGAGTGGCACATGAGAATCTCCAATATAATGCCCTAAATCTGATGATACACTCAGAATGCGATCTACATCTTTGGCTTCAAACGCTTTTGTTAAGCGCATAACCATAACATTTACGTGCCATGGAACAATTCCGTAAGCCTGAAGGGTGTCTTCTGTGAATTTATCAACGGCATCAAACCATTTTTCAGGAACTACCTCAAACGGGTCTTCTCCAGAGTGCACATAATGATCGATATCTATATAATGTCTTGGAGCTTCACCTTCTAAAGCATACCTTCTTTTATCTGGATCAACTGCATGTTCTGTTAAATATTCAATGTTTTTCTTGTAAAATTTAATCATTTCTGGTGGCAAAGTAAATACCGCCATTCGATTAATCTTTTTATGTCCGAAAAACCCCCAAGAAGTAGCTGTTTCTTGAAAAAAAGAAACCGCAAAAATGATAAGTACTAAACTTAAAATATATTTGGAAATGAATTTCAAATTACGCTTTATTACTCAAAATAACATCTCCTTTTAAAACAGGAACAATGTCAGTTTGGTTTAAAGATAAGCAATAAATAACATCCTCTGGCATGTTTAACCGGTTCAACCTCTTCCGATGAGAAGAGTCTTCTAAAAATCCATACATATCATCTTTTGCAGTAGCATACATATTCATTGCTGCAATTGTAGAATCCGAAATGTTTTGAAACCTTAAGTTTTGAGTAATTTTTTCAGCAACAGCTCCAGCGAACAAAGTATCCTCTAAGTTAAATCGATCTTTCCAACCCGCACAAAATAGTAACACGTCCTTGTCAACTTTCTCAACATATTCGCAAATTGCAGCTAAATTAGCAAATGACCCTATCACAACATTGGAAGCAGATTTAGCAATATCAATAGCTTTAGTTCCATTAGTGGTGGTTAAAACAATTGTTTCTCCTTTAAATTTACCATCCTTAAAACCTAATGGTGAATTGCCAAAGTCAAAGCCCTCAACAACCTCAGCATTTCTTTCTGCACCAACTAAGTATCCTTCTGATTTATATTGAAGTGCTGCTTCTAAATTAGCTACAGGAATTACCCCTTCTACACCGCTTTCAAAAGCAGCACAAATGGCTGATGTAGCTCTAAAAACATCTATTATAACAATAGTACAATCTCTATGCTCAAAATAAGCTGGAAAAAGTGCTGGGGATAGAACTACTTCAACTTTTTTTGTATTTCCTGATGATTCTTCACTCATAACTTAGCGTTTGTTTATAGTGCTGGATATTTAGTAGTCATGTAAGCACTATACACAATTGAATTAACCCCAAATACTAATCGATTATCCTTTATAAAAGGGGATTTTTACCACTTGAGCTTTAATTTTTTTATTTCTGATAGCAATGTAAATTTCAGTATCTACTTTTGAGTATTCTTTAGTTATATAACCCATTCCAATTGCTTTACCTACAGAAGGTCCCATTGTTCCAGATGTTACTATCCCAATGTTATTTCCATCAGCATCAACAATCTCATAATCATGACGAGGGATACCTCTTTCTAACAATTCAAATCCAACTAATTTCTTAGTTACACCTGCTTCTTTTTGGGCTTTTAAATTCTCAGAATTAACAAAGTTTTTAGTAAATTTTGTAATCCATCCTAACCCAGCTTCTAATGGCGAAGTTGTATCATTTATATCATTTCCATATAAACAGAACCCCATTTCTAATCTTAATGTATCTCTTGCAGCTAATCCTGCCATTTTCATATCTACTGATTTTCCTGCTTCTTGTATCGCATTCCAAACTGCATCAGCATCTTTATTCTCGAAATAAACTTCAAAACCACCTGCTCCAGTATATCCTGTTGTAGAAATAATTACATTATCTACCCCAGCAAAATTTCCTTTTTGCACCGTGTAATAAACCATATCTAAATCCATTTTAGTTAATGGCTGTAACATTTTAAGCGCATTTGGTCCTTGTACAGCCAATAATGACATATTGCTTGATTGATCAACAATAGAAACATTAGTAGTGTTGTGTTTATTAACCCAAGCCCAATCTTTATCTAAATTAGCTCCATTCACAACCAACATATACTCTTGCTCTGCTAACATGTAAACCAGTAAATCATCTACAATTCCACCATCTTCATTGGGAAAACAAGAATATTGAACTTTCCCTACAGTCAATTTTGAAGCATCATTAGAAGTAATTCTTTGAATTAAATCCAAAGCTCCTTCACCAGTCACCATAAACTCACCCATGTGAGAAACATCAAAAACACCAACATTATTTCTAACATTTAAATGCTCATCTGTTAATCCTGTATATTGTAAAGGCATATTAAAACCTGCAAACTCGACCATCTTAGCACCTAAATCGATGTGCTTTTGTTTTAATGTTATATCTTTTATTTCTGATGTTTCCATAATATCTATTTTGTTAAACAAATGTATATCTAATCTATTTATCCAATTTTTCGTATATCGAGTTGTTACTTTTAAATTCAGGAACAAAATCCTTCATTTTTCCAACAAGTATATTATTATCTTGTTCTTTAAAACAATCTATTAAACTATTAATTTTATTAGTAACTAATTCAAAATTATACTTTTTCACTTTTGCAATCATAATTTGATTGTGATGTGTTGGTATAGTATTCTCCTCATCAGCTAATAATTCCTCATAAAGCTTTTCTCCAGCTCTTAAACCTGTAAAAACAATCTTAATATCCTTTTCCAACGTTAATCCAGAAAGTTTAATCATCTTTTTAGCTAAGTCTTGAATTCTAACAGACTTCCCCATATCAAAGATGAAGATTTCTCCTCCACTACCCTGAGCGCCAGCTTCTAAAACTAATTGACAAGCCTCTGGAATTGTCATAAAGAAACGAGTAATATCTGGATGAGTAATAGTAAGCGGACCGCCCTCTTCAATTTGTTTTCTAAAACGAGGTATTACTGACCCATTAGAGCCTAACACATTTCCAAATCGTGTTGTTATAAATTTAGTGGCTGATGTTTCACCTAATGATTGCGTATAGATTTCTGCAATTCTTTTACTAGCTCCCATTACATTTGTTGGATTAACAGCTTTATCAGTTGAAACCATTACAAATTTTTCAGCATTATATTTCACTGCTAAATCAGCAATATTTTTAGTTCCTAAAACATTAGTAAATATGGCTTCTGATGGATTGTACTCCATCATTGGAACGTGCTTATAAGCCGCTGCATGATAAACAATATCTGGATTTAATGTTTTAAAAATATTTTCCATCCGTTCAACATTTCGAATGTCACCAATTACAATTTCGCAAGAAATTTGTGAAGCGTTATCTTTCAATTCCATTTCCATTTGATACAAAGGAGACTCTGCCTGATCAAGTAAAATAATTTTCTTAGGATTAAAAAGAATAAGCTGCCTAACAATTTCACTACCTATACTTCCTGCAGCTCCCGTTACCAAAACTGTTTTATTTGTGTTTTGCTTTTCAATTGTGTCAATACTCAATAAAATTGGTGCTCGTTCTAAAAGTTCTTCAATTTTAACTTTCTTAATCTGTTTAAAACTTAGTTCTCCATTAATCCAATTAGAAACAGGTGGGACATTTAATACTTTTGTATTGTACTCTAAACAATATTCTATTAATTTTTTCTTTTTTTCAGTAGAAATACTTTGAACAGAAATAATTAAATGAGCAACATATTTTTTGGATAACAATCCTTTAAGTTTATCCATACTTAAAATAGTAACGCCCTCTAAAATTTTACTTGATTTTTTAGGGTCATCATCAATAAAAGCCAATACTTTATATTTTAAGCCTGCATCTCTATCTAGTGTCCTTTTTGTAATAATACCTGATTCTCCTGCCCCAAATATTATTACATTTCTTTTTTCTCTATATGGATTAACAATTTCCGTATACAATGCTTTAAACAAAACTCTTAATGCAATCATTAAAAAAAGTGTTAGCATGTAATCAATAATGATAATCGAAAAGGGTATTGCGAAAGTTTTATCTACAAGAAGATAAGACACTATATTAATCAAAACAAAGACGGCAACACTTCCTGATAAAGCAAAGAATATTCGTTGAGCGTCATTAGAGCTAGTATACTTTACCATCCCCTTGTGTGTTTTTGTAATTAAAAAGCTAATAGCTCTAACACTGATCACCCAACTGAAAACCTTTGGAAATGCCTCAATTTCAATTACAGGAATATCAAAATTAAACCGAATTAGATAAGCTAATAATAATGATACAAGACAAATAATTATATCAATAAAAAAGATAATCCACCGAGGTATATTATTTTGAAATAAAATTCTAAAAATATTCATTTAGTACAATGATAACTTAAACTTAATCAAAATTAACCATTTAATCGATAATCGGCAGGGCAAAAAAAATTATGTGAAAATCTTTTTAATTGTTCTTAAAATAATTTTCACATCTGACAAAAGAGAGTGATCATTAACATATAATAAGTTTAAAGCTAGCTTCCTCGGCATAATTTCACTGACATAGGTTTCCTCTGGACTGGAAGACTTCCCTAACAATTCATTCTCATCAAAATAGGCAATACTTGCATTGTCAGTTATTCCCGGCTTTACGGTCAACACTTTCAACTGCTCCTCTGTATATAAGCCAACATATTTCCTAACTTCTGGCCTTGGCCCTACCAAACTCATATCACCAATAAAAACATTAATTAATTGTGACAATTCATCCATTTTATATCTCCTTATAAAATAGCCTACCTTCGTAATTCTAGAATCATTCTCTCCAAAGGTTAGTAAGCCTTTTTTATCTGAATCAATTTTCATTGATCTAAATTTATATAGCTGAAAATCAATAGAATTTTTCCCCACACGAACTTGCTTGTAGAAGACTCCTCCACGGGAATCGACCATAATAATAATGGCCAATATAATGAAAAATGGGAATAGAAATAACAACCCTAATCCTGAGCAAAAAATATCAAATAAGCGCTTTATCATTTTAATACTTTTTCTACAGACTGTATGACTGAGCTTAAAACTGTTTCCACCATTTCATCTGTCAAATCATAAAAAACAGGTAACGAAATCTCTCGAGAATAGTTATCAAACGTTGTGGGATAATTTTTAATATCATACCCTAAATTACGATAAAAACTCATCTGAGGCAAAGGAATAAAATGGACGTTAACAGACACGTCACAATCAAATATTTCTCTTACAATTGCATCGCGCTGCTCCTCTGTAATGTTTTTAATTCTTAATGGAAACAAATGATACGAACCTTCTTTTTCTTTTGTTATGTATATTGGTAATTCTGCCCAATTATATTGTTTTAACTTCTCTATGTATTGATTACAAACAGCTTTCCTTTTAGGGAAAGTTTCAGCTTCATATCGAGCTAACTCCACTTGACCAATTGCAGCCATAATATCAGTCATATTATTCTTATAGCCAGCTTCAACAATATCATAACGCCAATTCCCCTTTTGAGTTTTAGCTAAAGCATCTTTATTTTGGCCATGCAATGTTTTTACACACAATTCATTATACAACTCTTGATTATTTAACGGTGCGGGGAAATTAAGACATACAGCCCCACCTTCTCCTGTTGTTAAATTCTTTACTGCATGAAACGAAAACACAGAAACATCAGCCAAACTTCCTGCTTTCTTGTTAAAATAGTTAGCTCCAAAAGAATGTGCAGCATCAGACAAGACCATAATCCGACCTAATTCCTCTTGTATCTTACTTTCTGAAATAAATTGACCTTGGGCTTTAATTACTAATTCATTAATTGCATTATAATCACAAGGAAGCCCAGCAAAATCAACAGGCATAATCACCTTAGTTCTAGATGTAATAGCATTCTCTATCGCTTTAATATTAATATTAAAATCATCTGCATTAACATCAACAAAAACTGGCTTAGCGCCACAATGTATCACAACATTTGCAGTTGATGAATAGGTATAAGCTGGCAAAATCACTTCATCTCCTTCTTTCACACCAAACCATCTCAACATAATTTCTAAACCAGCAGTAGCACTATTTAAACAGAGTGTCACTTCATTACCACAATAAGCTGTAATTTCTTTTTCAAAGGCTTTAGTTCTTGGACCTGTAGTAATCCATCCTGAGCGTAACACTTTAGTTACTTCTTCTATTACTTTATCGTTAATATGTGGTGGTGAAAATGGTATCATAATTTTGTCTTTTTTTAGTTCCAAAGCTAAGATTTTATACTATTCCTCTGGCTATTATCATCAAAATATGCCATAAAAAATAATGCATTAAACAATGCATAGAAAACAACTCCTGCCTGTCGCTCTAACATAGCTTCTGTTAAAAAATTAAAAGAGATTAAAATAATAAAACATCCGTATAAGTAATACTTGTTTTTTAAAGAGAAATACAGTGGAACAAACAGCATCAATAGCAAAACCACCCCACCCAAGATACCAACCGCTAGTCCTGTTTGTAAAAATTGATTGTGAGCATTCAATTTTTTCTCTACGAATTCCAAGAACCCTTCTTTTTTATAAGCATCAATTAGCACTTCTTTTTCATCGCTAGTGCCATATCCAACCAATGGCTTTTCAGCAATTAATTTAGAAGAAATATTCCAAATATCTACTCTAGCCGCAGTTGTACTCCCTCCAGATGTATCCCCAGAAGTAACTACTGTGTACATTTCATCAAACCTGTTTTGAAGAGTAGATGACAGTTGAAAAACAAAACCTCCCAGCGCAACAAACGAAACAAGAACGATTGCTCCACCTACATATTTTTTATTGACAACAATCCAATACATTATTGCTGCGAAATGAAGTAGAAGCAATACAATTAATCCAGTTTTTGATGCCGAAAACAAAATGATGATTGAAAAAAGAGCCAGAAAGAACAAGCTTTTCAACTTCCCTTTTTCGAAAACTTCACCTTTAAACAAATCACTTGTGAAGTAGATAATGAGTAATCCAAAATTTAAATACATCGCCAAGTAACTTGAGTGTAAAAAGTAAGAACTGTTTCCGTAGAAAAACCAAGAAGAATCTGATGTAAAACTAAACCCCATTACAGAAACTATTAAACTGATTATTACCGAAAAAAAACAGCCCTCCATAAAAGAATATAGAATAGGTTTTAGCTGTTTATTAAAATTAATACTTGAAATATAAATTGCCAATGGAAAAATCAACAACGACAGCTTTTCCACCAGATTACTTAAGCCCAAAAAATTATCCTCTGAATAAATTAAACCAAAAAAATATAAAAAAAACAAACTGGAAAACAATAAAATCTTATGGCCTGAAAGTTTTTTAAAACGATGGTTTATGACACTTGTTATTAAAAACAAAACAATTAGAGGTGGCGCAAATTTTCTTTCCAAAGGAATAACAAAAGCGAGTAACACTAAAACATAGTAATTAGCCTTATATTTGAGCTCTTCGAAATTCATTAAGAATGTTTAAAGAGCTAAAAGTAATAAAGTTGCTGATTGTAGTAAGCCTATTGGCAGGAATTATCTTTAAAATGGATTTTTCCGATTTGGCTATTCAAGAATTATACACTGATCAACTCTCCTATCACAAAGGCGATACTGTAAAAATATTTTGCTCTTCAGAATCAGCTTTCCCTTTAAATTTAAACATGGACTTAACGGACGTCACAGGTAAGCTCATGACAACTTTTGACCTTCACATAACAAAGCAAAAAGCACACTCAACAAACACTCTTCGAGATGGTTTAGGATATGAAAATTACACTGAATTTATTATACCAACTCAGTTTAAATCAGGAATCTACTTAATAGACAACAAATACCCTTTAATTGTTAAATCAAAAGAGAAAGCAGTAATAACGGTTGTATTTCCTTTTATGAATAACATTCTATATCAGCCTGTAAACTATACAAACGTATTTTCAAACAATACTCCTTTTGCGAGTTTTAACAGAACCTGCAACATTGATTCTTATACTCAGGGTATGGCTGATTTTTTCTCCCTTCTAAATTCCAACTATCAAGTTAATTACATCACCGATATAGAAATTGAAAACAACAATAGTTACAAGTCCTCTGATTTATTAATTATTTATGGCAAATCAACTTGTTGGACACCAGAAATGAAAACAGGTTTAGAACAATACATTAAAGAGGGTGGAAACCTATTAACTATCGCTTCTTATATTGCTAACAATATTTGCTGGCAATATAAAAACAACCAAATCACTCTCGTAGACTCTAGCAATACTGTAAGTAGTTGGCAGCAATACAATTCAACCATGCCACTATCCCTTATTGGTGCGTCTTACTCGTACTCAGGCTATTCTGACGATAAAAAATATAAAATAAAGAACATTAACCACCCTCTTTTTAAGGGGATTAATCAACATGAAATAGACATTGATGCTCACTTATTTGTTGCTCCACCAGTTCAATGGCACAACAACACTCCCAGTATAAAGTTAGCTTTAATGAATTATTATGATGGTGAAGTTTTAGCTTATAGTAATGCAAACTATAATAATTTTAAAGGAAGCAAAGGAATATTTATGTTACAACCCGATAGCATTTCTGGCAAAACAATAAGCCTTGGCTCAGAAGACTGGTGTTTATCCAAAAATATTGGAGAAAAAGAACAACTTCAAACCATTACCAAGAACGCGATTGACTTGCTATTAAATTAAAGCTGAAATCTCATTTACAATATTCTCACAAGCTTGACCATTTCCATACAAATTAATATCAAAATCTGATTGCTGCGAAAGCATTCGCTCTGTTTCGTTTTTAATTTTATTTCCATCCGCACCTACCAACACATTCACATTGTTTTCAATTAACTCTACCCACTCTGTTTGATCACGCATGGTCACACAATTTTTTTGAAAGAAAAATGCTTCTTTTTGTAAGCCTCCACTATCCGTCATTACTAAAGCACACTTTTTTAGCAACTCAATCATATCAAAATAACCGACTGGGTCAATTAATTTAACCTTTAAATCTACACCTAAAGCTTCAATCTTACCTTTAGTTCTAGGGTGTAATGGTAAAACAATCGGAGTTGTTTCATGTATCTCATTTAACGCCTCAACAATTTCCGTCAATCGCTTAGGGTCATCTGTATTTTCAGCTCTATGTAAGGTGCAAAGAATAAACTTCTCGAAATTAATTTCATTACTTATTGTCGCTTTTTCTTTTGATATTTTTGCATAAAACAAAGCGGCATCCTGCATTACATCACCACATTTTACAACTTTAGTGTCAATATTCTGATACCCCTCTTTATTTAAATTATCAATTGCTGTTTGTGTAGGACATAATAATAAATCAGAAATTCTATCGGTTAAAATACGGTTTACCTCTTCAGGCATATCCATATTAAAACTCCTTAAACCAGCCTCCACATGTGCCACTTTTATGTGTATTTTTTTTGCAGCTAAAGCACCAGCTATTGTTGAGTTTGTATCACCATAAACCAATAATAAATCTGGTTTCTCATCTAACAATATTTTTTCTATCCCCTCTAACATTCTACCAGTCATAGCACCATGCCCAACACTATTGATATCCAAATTATACTTAGGAGTAGGTATCTGCATTTCTTCAAAAAACACATCACTCATATTGGCATCAAAATGCTGCCCTGTATGTACAATTATCTCTTCAATATTATTGTGTTTTGCTAATTCCCTACTTAAAGCTGCAGCTTTAACAAACTGCGGCCTCGCTCCTACTATAGTGATGATTTTCATTTTATCCTATTTTTTGTAATTCATTAAAAAATGATTTCGCTAATTTATCCCTATTAAAATTACCATTTACATAAGACCTACCATTAGCTCCTAATTCAATCAATTTATCTCTATTCTCATTTAAATACATTGCCTTTTCAGCAAGATCAGTAGCGTTTTCTGGCTCAAAAAACAACCCGGCATTACCCTTGTCTATAAATAATTCTTTTGCCTCCCCATCAACGCCAAGCAACAATGGCTTTTTCATGGCTGAATTTTCAAATATTTTAGAAGGTATTGCTCCCAAAAACAAATCCAATTTTTTAAGTGGCACTAGAGCTACATCTACAGCTTTAACAATAAATGGCATTTCAGATTTAGGTATTAAATCTAAAAAAAACACATTCTCTAATCTAAGCTCTTCTTTTAGTTTTAATAACTTATCCTTTTCAGGGCCACTTCCTAATATTAAATATTTTATTCGCTGTTGTTCTTTTGTTTTATTTGCTGCATTTAATATTATTTCTAATCCTTGTGCATGTCCAATAATACCGGCATACAACAAAAGTAAATCATCTTTATCAAAACCATTTTCTAATCTCCAATTAGACTGAGTTAAATCAGGGTTATAGAAGTTTAAATCTACCCCATTCGGTAGCCAATAAATATTTTTTTTAGGGAATCTAGTTTTTATATTTTCAACAATACCTTGTGTTTGCCCCGTAATCAAGACAGATTTCTTATACAAGAATTCTTCTAAAATTGTCGCAATCTTCAAAAAGAACTTATTTTTTACTAAACCTAATTTTTCTGCACTTTCTGGCCACAAATCAGACACATTAAATATTAATTTCGCTTTTTTACTTCTGCATAAAAGCAAAGCTGATATACCTAAAAATAATGGTGGTGATTCACAAAAAATGTAATCATAATTCCCCTCCAACTTTGTTGTTCCAATTCTATAAGAAGACCAAACAAATGAAAAATAATTTTGAAGCCGTTTTATTATAGACTTTGATTTCGTCACAAAAATAGGAGACCTGTAAACTTTCAAGCCTTCCATTTCTTCATAATGATATGTTTTACCAACATATTCTTTATGAATCTCCATAGAAGGATAATTGGGCATAGCCGTCAAAACAGAAACATCAACCCCCTCTTTTTGTAGTCGTACAGCCAATTCAAACAATCTGTTCTGAGGAGCCCCAACTTCTGGAGGAAAATATTGGGTAAGAAATAAAATTTTCATTTTGATGATTAATTTAAATCGAAATTAATAAAACTGATAGTTTTACACTACTTTTATATTTTAAAATGATTAATTAATAACCATGACAGATATCAACATCTATAAAACAGGTTCTGATCTAATAAACTTCATCTCTAAAAGATGGTGGATTATAGTTTTAACAACACTAATGGGAGTTGCTACAGGTTATTTCAAAACTCCCACAATTAAACCTAGCCCCCCCGTATTTGAAACGCAATTAACAGGAGAAACAAAAAACATCTCGAACCTTAGTGCTGTCAATATTATCAATACACTTTCCACCTCTGCAAACTCGCACAATTTTAAACAACTAGCGAAACAACTCAATTCAGAGGAAGAAACTACTAAGTACATTAAAGGATTAAGAGCAAAAGCTTTTATTAATAGAGATCCGATAGAGAATTTAAACAATAATGTTTTTACGATTATTGTAAACACGTCTAACTTTATTACTCTCCCCGCTTTTATTCAAGAACTAAAAAAGTACGTAAATAACGACCCTCTATTCAAAAACAAAGGATCTATTAACATTTCTCCAAAATTTAACATTCCGAAAAATCCAGCAAACAATAGACATCAAAGCTTAGTACCAAAATTCAGCATCCTCTTTTTTGTCTTTGGTGTAGTAATATCAGTTCTAATCAACTTTATTATTAATGTAAAAACTTATCAAAAAGGGAGTTAATAATGACTCACCATACTCAAAATTGATGACTTAAGCGTGTAATTCCTCACAACGAACTCGCGTCCTTTGAATCCCATATTCACTCTAACATCCTCCTCATTAATTAACTGATTCATAGCATCAGCTAATTTAGCAGCACTTTCAGGTTCAACCAGTAATCCTGTTTCATTTTCATTTACCAACTCCACTTGCCCTCCAGCCCTAGTTGCAATAACAGGCAACCCACATGAGGAAGCCTCTAGAATAGAAACGCCAAAGCTTTCAAACCTTGATGGATTAACAAAAACATCTAACTTCTGATACTCCTCAACAACTCGATCGTAAGGCACCTTCCCAACAAATACGACATACTCTGACAAATTTAAATCTAATACCATTTGCTTGTATTCAGACAACAGCCTTCCTCCCCCTACAATTCTCAACCGAACATTTTGATGTGATTGAACAACTTCACTTATTGCCTTGATCAGTATATCAATACCATAAATATATTCTAGTGATTTAATAACACCTATTTGAATACACTTAGAAACCTTTCCCTGTTTAATTGGCTGAAATTTATTGACATCTACACCAAATGAAACAATCTCTATCTTTTTATCAGTATACTTTCCAATCTCTTCTGCCATTACATCTCCTGTAGAAAATATTTTAGAAGCTTTTTTAAAAACATATTTGAGTGCTAGTTCAGTCACAATAGATTTTTGAGGGAAATCATAAACATCGGACCCCCAAACAGAAATATAAAAAGGAGTAAAACCGCTTAAAGCACCAAGCAATCCATAACTCGAAGCATAATGTGCATGGACAAAATCTGGTTTAAACGTCTTAATAATCTGTTTAATCTTAGGAACTGCTTTAAAGTAAATTAATTTAGAGGTAAGGGATGTTGAATTATTTTTTTCTTGAATAGAGTACTGAAAATCAGAAAGATTTTCATACCAGGTTGTTTTTGATTTCCTTAAAGAAAACAGGTATATCTCAAAATTATTAGCCAATAATGCACAAACCCACTTTTCGGTGTGAGCAGAATTAACATCCGATAAAATTAATATCTTTTTCTTCATTTTTTTCAAAGTTCTCGTTTACTAACGCTAATAATATAAATAAAAAGGTTGCTACTTTAACATTATTTAAGGAGTAATTGGTAATACTATTTAGCAATAAAAAAAGTGGTAAAAGAATATATAATCCATAAAAAGAGTTGGTGCTTTTAAGGTTTTTAAATCCAATTACTAACATTGCTATAAAAAGAAATAAGTAAGGGATAATAAATAAAGCCCCACCACTAGCTATAAAAAATAAAAACTCATTATCGGGAGCCATCCCAATCATCTCTTCATAATTAGTCTCTAAGCCTAAACCAAACATTGGGTACTCCAGCCATAAATCAATTAAAGCGCTCCAAGCTTGATACCTAAGTTGAAAAGAATGAATCTCCAATGGGTTTGTAGTTAATAATTGTTGCATGTAACTTAACCCTGACACTTTTAGAAGAACAATACCCAAAAATCCTCCACCAAAAAGTATTAAAGTAGTTTTTAGACTAAAATTTTTGATAAAAAAATAAACTACAAAAGAGAATACGACCCCCACTAAAGATGTTCTAGACTGTGTTAAGAATAAAAATACTAAAGAGAAAAAAATGACACTATAATTCCAAAAATCTCGCTCCATTTTATTTTTGAGGTAATAATAAAAAAACAGCATCCCCCAAATCATCGCATTATTATTAGGGTTATTTTGAGTCCCAAACAACCTAAAACGCCTATTAAAAACCTTGTTAATTTCATAGTTCTGGATATGATTAGAGTATGTCCTTAACAGGTCTTCACCCCACCCAAAAGGGTTGAAAATTTGAATCAGATTTATAACAATTAAAACAATTACGAACACGTCTATCATAGAATGAATAGTTGCACTATTCTTTTTTATTAAATGTCCAGTAATAAGAAAAAGAAGAATGTATTTTATATATCTGACAGAGTTAATATATGCTTCAAGTCCTTTTAAATTTAAGAAATTAGAGAAGACCGTAACTACAAATAGAGTTATAAGAGTGTAAATAATCGTTTTATTACTCGTAAATGTCCCTACACCCAAAACAGCGACTATAAGTAATGGCAATAGAATGTTCTCCAACCTCGTAATCCCTAAACTTTCTGGCAATAGTAAATTGGTAGTAAGGATAAGGAATATGGATAATAAGCCTATTTTATCAGCCCAATCAGCCCAATTATATTTTAAAGGCAATCTTAACATAAATCTTTTATGAGTTGAATCAACTGTTTTAAACCTGTTTCACGAGAATAGGGAGAAGTATCTATCTCAATATTTTTATTAATTAAACTTAATACCTTAGAAAGATCTTTCTGAATAGCCTCCTCAGAATTTACACTCCAAACAACTGCAGGATAATCTTTTAATTCATCCCAAATACCTCCATTATTAATCTCTTTATTAGAAATAACCCAAATAGGTTTTTTCATAAAAATGTAATCATAAATTTTTGTTGTAGATTCAAAAGGAAGCCCAGATGAGAATATCACTCCGATCTCAGCATCATTAATTCCCTTTAACATATTACTGTAGGGCATCATGCCATAACATTCCATTTTAAACGCCCCATTCAAACTAGTTTCTCTACCAACATGATGAAATGTAATTAGCCTATCTTGTTTAATAATTTTCAACAGTAATTTAGGGTCCCTATCCGGAAAAAATGTTCCGGTATAGATAAAATTTATTGCTGTTTTTCTTAAAAAAAAATCCTTTGATTTCTCAACATTATCATATCCATTTTTAATAACTAAATACTTAGAATTTCCTTTTGAATAACCTTTTAAGAGTGGCAAACAAAACTGATTAACAGTAAGAATTTTATTAGCAAATTTATTAAACTGAGTTTCAAATATTGATTTAATAAAAACTTTAAAGAATGAATTATTAAACCTTGGGTTATTAGCAAAAGGGTCTCTATAATCTAAAATAACTTTAGCCCCTCTTTTTTTAAAATCTTTAGCTAAAGAAAAATACATAAAAGGAGATCCTGAAAAAATGACAACGTCATAATTCCCTTTATTAATTTTTAGCCATTTTCTAATTTCTTTTTTCCAAGTAACGCCTTCATCCCTAATTAATCCTTTAGGTTTATTAGGATTAGGTATACAGTAATAATCTCTAACACCGCTTACATTCGAACTCTCAGTGGTACTAATTACATCACAACTTATTGAATCATCAAGCCGTCTAATGTTTTTAGCCCAATATGTGGCTCGTTTTGATCCAACCGAATTATCTGGTTCAAACAAATATGAAACGATAAGAATTTGTATGTTTTTTTTCAATTTTTGCTTTTTAAAATATTTTTAAATTCAGCCAGCAGAGAACTCAAAATAAATGATTTATTAAAATCGTTCTTAATAAATTCTACGCCTTCATTATTCATCTCTAAATTATTTTTTTCAAAAGAAGTATAAATAACGTCTAATTCTCTTTTTAACGCATCATAATCTTTACAATAATTAACACAAGGAAAAGGATTGTTGTACAAAATTTTTCGCCCTTTTGATAACGCTTCTAATATAAAATTAGATAACCCGTCATGCTCAGTAAACCTGAAGCAAACTGTGGAATTTTCAATTAATTCACTCCCATTATTCACCCAGCCTTTAAAATGTAAATTAGCTGTTTCGAGCTCTGGGTATTCACAACCCATTACATTAAATGGTATTTGCGGATAAGCTTCCGCTAATTTAACCACTTCTTTTAAACCATAAAAATCCGACCTCTTTTGTGCAATATAAGTTAATACTGAGAACTGTTTTGGCGCTACAAATTGCTTTGGCAAAACATCAAAAGAAGCAAAATTAACAATCTGAGCATCAATAGAAATCGCTTTCAACTCCTCCTTAATCCACTCTACCTCACACCAATGTGAACATTTATCAATATATTCCTTTATATATTTATTCGCATTATAAGCCGTTGTTGATTTAAGAACATCTGTTCCAACCCAATGCATTATTACTTTCTTTTTAAGTTTTAATGCTAAATCAATTGCTCCACTCCTTGTTAAGGTTCCGTTTATCGAATAAACAATATCAGCATTTCTAACGTGAAAATAATATTTAACTTTATCAGCTTTACTATAATAAGTATCCAATGAGATATACTTATTTTCCTTATCAAATTCTGAAAGATCTTTAACTATACGCTTAGCGAATAATGGCAAACCAATAACAACTATTTTTAATCGTTTGCCCATTCACTATAATATTTTAATAATTCAGGATCTTTTAAATACTCGCTATCCATATCCTTTGTTGATCCTACTACTTTTGCAGGATTTCCTTTAATGATTGAAAAGTCTGGAAAATCACCTGCCACCAAACTAAAAGCGCCAACAATACATCCTTTGCCAATGTTTGTATTCGGCATTATTGTAGAGTGAGGTCCAACAAAAGTAAATTTACCTATATGAACAGCTCCTTTCACATAACCTTTTAAGTTCGTCCTTTTTCTATATTCCTTTCCATATAAACGAATAGAAATATGACTCGAATGAGATAGGATACTAACGTAATTAGTAATCTGACAACCTTCTTCAATAAAAATTTTATTTGAAGCTTCAATAAAGTTATGGTGTCCTACAAAAACATTATCAGCAATAATTAAATTTGTCTTATTCTCTATAACCGTAGAACTACTCACCCTTGTATCCTTCAAAAAGATATCTTCAGAATTTGTATAACCATAAATTATTACAGGAGACGAATTTTTAAGCCGTCTTAATCTACACTTGTTCTTGATGTAATTTATAATCTTCATTCAACTGTTAAATTAGCTTTATCGTACCGCTTAGCAATTTTTAAAATCCAAAGTAAAACAAATAATAAATAACAACTTTGTATTATTGAAAAAAGGATTAAACTGTTGTAAACATCTTTCAAATATAAGCCCCCACAAATAAGCCCCAAAACACTCACTACAAAACCAATGATACTAATAAAAAAGACTTCTTTTTGTTTTTTCACAATCAATGGAATTTGAGATAATGGTGAGTTTAAGAAGTTAAAAAACATCCATGGTGTTATAATTTGCGCAATAAATCCCGCGTCACTCCATTTATCCCCAAAAACAAATTCAAACGCCCAATCAGATAGCAGGCCAATCAATATAAATATCGGCAAACTAATGATTGTCAACTTCTTTATTGTTTTTAATGTAATCTCATAAACACTCTTTTTTTGATTGACAACCTCAGCAGCTTTCTGAAAAAACACTTGCCCAATTGAGGTCCCTATCATTCCTAAAGGAAGCTTCATTATACGAACAGTAAAAGCGTACAAACCTAAAGTAGTATCTCCAAAAAAATGAATTATTAAATATATGATAGTCGCTTCTCTTATCGCATCCAATAATGCATGCAAAGTGTTGACTTTAGGAAAGTCATCATACTCTTTAGCAATCTTCAGAATGTCTCCTTTATCTCTATCTTTTGAAAACGTAATAAAAGATTTTAAATTCCCTTTTAATAATATTAGCGCACCCACAAACTGAGATAATATCATCGAACTGACTAAGCCTATAGGATGCCCGGAGGTTAAAGCCCCAACAATTAATCGATAACCACTATTTGTAAACGATACAGTACTTTTAGTTACACTCAGTTGTTTATAATTCTTATTTCTAACTGCCCAATAGTTTAAGGCTTGGTAATTGGATGAAACAACTAAAGCAACAGGAATTAACAGGAGGTAATAGTACAAATTTGGAATCCCTTGAGCATCTTCAATCCATTTTCCAAAAAACAAGTTAAACACTAAAAAAAACAGCCCTGTTATAAGTGAAATCTTTAAAATTAAAAAAATAATATGTGCTGCTTTTGAATTTTCTTTGGGCAATACAATAGCCTGTTCATAGCGTAAAGTAGAGAAAACAAGTCCTATTGAATACAAGCGTAAAAACACTTCATTTATAGCAAAATCTTCTGGGGTATATAACCGAGACAAAACTAATGACGCCAACAAAGGGATTGCTTGAGCTACAACTGAACCCGTAAACAAAGTTGCTACATTTTTACTAAATTCTGATTTTAGATGTCTTTTCAATTCTAGAATTAATTTCAACAAAGATATTGAATCTTACAACATAGCGCTTAAAACTCTCTCATAGTTTTCATACATCTAAGTTAACTACTTACCATAATTATTTCTCAACTTTAGTTGCCTAATATTTTCATAACTTTACATCTTTATTTTAACACACAAATTAAAAACATACACAATGGCAAATGCATATTTTAATGTACCAGTTGCAGACAACGAACCAGTTTTAGGTTTTGCTCCAGGTAGCCCAGAAAAAGAAGAATTACAAGCAGTTTATGCTGAGATGAAAGAGTCTCAAATAGATGCTCCTATGTTTATTGGTAGCGAAGAAGTTACTACTGACAACAAAGTTAGTATGCACCCACCTCATGATCATAAACATGTGTTAGGTCATTTTAACATGGGAACAGGTGCTCACGTAAGTCAAGCAATTGATGCTGCATTAGCCGCTCGTACTCAATGGGCAGAAACTCCTTGGCAAGATAGAGCTGCTATTTTCTTAAAAGCTGCTGAATTATTAGCTGGTCCTTATAGAGCAAAAATGAATGCAGCTACTATGCTTTGCCAAAGTAAAAATGCAATGCAAGCAGAAATTGATGCTGCATGTGAAATGATTGACTTCTTTAAGTTCAACGTTCAGTACATGACTGATATTTATGCTGAACAACCAGACTCTCAACCAGGAACTTGGAACAGATTAGAATATAGACCTTTAGAAGGTTTTGTATTTGCAATTACTCCATTTAACTTTACATCTATTGCTGCTAACTTATGTGCAGCTCCTGCTTTGATGGGGAATGTTGTTGTTTGGAAACCATCTGACACACAAATATATTCTGCTCAAGTAGTAATGGAATTATTTAAAGAAGCAGGTTTACCTGATGGTGTTATCAATATGGTTTATTGTAACGGACCCGAAGCTGGTGATGTTGTATTTAAACATCCTGAATTTGCAGGATTACACTTTACAGGATCAACTGCTGTTTTCCAACATTTATGGAAAGAAATTGGAAACAACATTCACAACTACAAATCTTACCCAAGAATTGTTGGTGAAACTGGAGGTAAAGATTTTATTGTAGCTCACAAAAGTGCACAAGCTCCAATGGTAGCTACTGCAATTACTCGTGGTGGATTTGAATTTCAAGGACAAAAATGTTCTGCAGCTTCAAGAGCTTATATTCCTTCTAATATTGCTGATGCAGTTTTAGTAAAAGTAAAAGAAGATGTTAATTCATTTAAAATGGGTTCTCCTGAAATTTTCGGAAACTATATAAATGCAGTTATTGACGAAAAAAGCTTTGACAACATTGCTAAGTTCATTGATTATGCAAAAGGAAGAGATGATGCTGAAATCCTTTGTGGAGGAAACTACGATAAATCTGTAGGATACTTTATTGAACCAACAGTGATCGTTACAACTGATGTGAAATTCAGAACAATGTGCGATGAAATCTTTGGACCTGTTATGACTATTTATGTTTATGACGAGAATGATTTTGCTGGAATCTTAAAAACAGTAGACTCAACATCAAACTACGCATTAACTGGATCTATACTATCTCAAGATAGATATGCTATTGGAGAAGCAACTAAAGCTCTAGAAAACTGCGCTGGAAACTTCTACATTAACGACAAACCAACTGGTGCTGTTGTAGGTCAACAACCGTTTGGTGGAGCTCGTGGGTCTGGGACAAACGATAAAGCAGGTTCTTACTTAAATCTTGTAAGATGGGTAAGTCCAAGAACAATTAAAGAAACATTTGTTCCTGCAACTGATTATAGATATCCTTTTTTAGGATAACATTAAAACAAATCAACTTAGAAAAGCCTCCCGAAATAAATTCGGGAGGCTTTTTTTATTCTACAATAACTCTTAACTTTGTCGTAAAACCTAACTATAAAAAAATGAAAAAAATACTCCTTACATTTAGCGTAATTACAGCCTTTACAATTGCATCTTGTGGTGGTGAAGAAAAAACAGAAAACCAAGCAGCAACAGAAATAACTGAAGAAATTTGTTTTTACTCTTATGATGAAACTGCAGGAGCTCAAGTAAGATGGACTGCTTTTAAGACAACAGCTAAAGTTCCTGTGGCTGCCCAGTTTGATGAAGTAAATGTAACAACTAGAGAAAGATCAACTAAAATAACTGATGTTTTAAAAAGTGTTAAGTTCAACATTCCTACTTCAAGTACAAATACAGCAAATAAAGATAGAGATATGAAGATTGTGAAACATTTCTTCGGAACGATGGGTATGGATTTAATTTTAGGTCAAGTTAAAAGCGCTGAAGGAGACAATAAATCAGGAACTTGCACTTTTTACTTAACCTTGAATAATGTTGAGAAAGAAACTGTTTTAAACTATACTGTTGAAGATGCTACGCTAAAATTAACTGGTGAAGTAGATATGGTTGATTTTGGTGCTGAAGCTGCAGTAGCTGCAATAAACAAAGCGTGTGAAGCTTTACATACTGGTGCTGATGGTATCTCAAAAACTTGGTCAGTAGTTGAACTTTCAATTGAAACAACATTGAACAAAAACTGTCATTAAATAAAATTTCATAATCATTTAAAAATTAACACTTAAACATGTTTTGTTTTTATTATCACGAAAGAATATTGAAAAGAAACAATAAAATGTTTGAATTTTAGAAAAAATTCTTACATTTGCATTCCTTAAAAATTAAGTAAAATAGAAACAATATGGCTAATCACAAGTCTTCATTAAAGAGAATTAGACAAACAGCGACAAGAACGCTAAGAAACAAATACCAGCACAAGACTACTCGTAACGCTGTTAAAGCATTAAGAGATTCCTCTGACAAGAAAGAAGCAACAGTAATGTTGCCAAAAGTTTCTGGCATGTTAGATAAGTTGGCTAAAAGAAATATTATACACAATAATAAAGCTGCTAACCTTAAGTCTAAATTAACTAAGCACGTAGCTGCTTTATAAGAATTTAAAATTCTAGATATTTAAAAGGCTTTCTGAAAAGAAGGCCCTTTTTTATGCTTAAACAATTCAACATCATCCTGATCTAGTTTATCCTGATTACGTTTTAGTAAAAGCTTCGAAGTAAAGGATAATTGAATTCTGAAAAGAAAATAGCTTACTTTTGATATACACTTCGACAAGCATAGTGTCACAAAAGAAAAAAGTATGGTACGCATCGCAATAAATGGTTTTGGCAGAATAGGAAGATCTTTAACAAGAGCGCTTCAACAACACAGTAATATTAAAATTGTTGCGATTAATGATTTAGCTGATATAAACACATTAGCTCATTTATTAAAATACGATTCTGTTCATGGTAAATTTGATGGAGAAATCGCTTCTACTGATAGTTCAATATCAATAAATGGAAAAGAAATTAAAGCCTTCAACGAAAGAGATCCAAAAAATCTTCCTTGGGAAACTTTAAATATTGACATCGTAATTGAATCAACCGGATTATTCTTAACCAAAGAATTAGGATCACAACACTTAACAGCTGGAGCAAAAAAAGTAATTCTTTCAGCACCACCAAAAAGTAATGATATTAAAACGGTTGTTTTAGGCATTAATGATGACAATATTAATGGGACGGAAGAAGTCATTTCAAACGCATCATGCACAACCAATGCTGCTGCACCTTTAATAAAAGTACTACACGATTTATACCGCATTGAGAGTGCCTACATTACAACTATTCACTCATACACAAGTGATCAAACCTTGCACGATGCTCCTCATAGAGATTTAAGAAGAGCTAGAGCTGGAGCATTATCAATTATCCCTACAACTACCGGAGCAGCAAAAGCGATCACCAAAATATTCCCTGATTTAGATGGGAATATTGGAGGATGTGGAATTAGAGTTCCTGTACCCAATGGATCTTTAATAGACATAAGTGTTATCTTAAAAGAAGATACTACTGTAGAAGCTATCAACACAGCTTTTAAAGAAGCTTCTGAGACTTATTTAAAAGGAATTTTAGAATATACAGAAGATCCTATTGTATCTATTGATATTGTTGGAAATCCTTATTCTTGTATTTTTGATTCTCAACTAACTTCCCTTACTGGGCACATGGTAAAATTAGTGGGTTGGTATGATAATGAAATAGGATATAGTAACAGGTTGGCTGAATTGATTTTGAAAATATCTTAGAGTTTATTAAACCCAACACTCTCCAGATCCTTCCAAAAATCAGGATAAGATTTAGCCACTACATCTTCATCTTCAATAATAATTGAGTTTTGTAAAGCCAAGGGCGTAAATGCCATTGCCATTCTGTGGTCATAGTAAGTTTCTAAACTCGCCATTGCAATTGCCCCTTGAGCGGAGCCAAAAGGAAGCGAATTAATCAGAACATCATCATTCTCCACATCAACAGAAAAACCAAGTTTAGTAAGTTCCGCTTGTAAAGCAGCAATTCTATCTGTTTCTTTTATTCGTAAAGTCTTTAAACCAGTCAGTCTTGCTTTTACATTTAAAGCCGCACAAGTTACCGCAACAGTTTGTGCGATATCCGGAGAATTAACGAAGTCAATGTTCAATTCTGGATTCTGAATCCTGAATCCTGAATTCTTAGTTAACCGAATTCCTCCTTCAACAAATTCACTTACTACGCCTAACAATTTATAAATCTCTTGAACAACAACATCGCCTTGTAAACTTTTTTGTTTTAATCCAAACAATGTAATATCAGCCTCTTTTGCCAGTGCCACCATGCTATACCAATAAGATGCTGCACTCCAATCTGCTTCCACTTTAAAATTCTTAGCTTTATAGTTGCCAGGTTTTACTTTAAGATTATTTCCTTCCCACTGAACTGCCGCACCAAAATAGCGCATCATTTTAATAGACATATCAATGTATGGTTTAGAAATTACTTCTCCCTCATATTCAATACTCAATCCATTCTCCAATTTTGGAGCAATCATTAATAAGGCAGAAATATACTGACTACTAATTCCCCCATCAATAATCACTTTATCTCCATTCAATTTCTTCCCACTAATTTTTAATGGCGGAAAACCTTCTTTTTCTTGGTGTGATATGTCTGCCCCTATTTGTTTTAAGGCATCAACCAATACTTTTATTGGTCGCTCTTTCATTCTTTGAGCACCAGTCAAAACAATTACTCCATGCTGAATTGATAAATAAGCAGTTAAAAACCGCATAGCAGTCCCAGCTAAGTTAACTGACAATGTCAGTTGATGATTGTCAGGTGCATCATCAGACCTTTTAATATTGCCTTTGACTGCTCGAAGAGCTTCCTCTTGCAAGCTTTCATTAAGAAGATCTTTTAACACTTTTGTATCGTTGGAGATAGAAAGATTTTCTATTTCAAAAGCATCATCACATAAAGCTTGAATAATGAGTGCTCTATTGCTTTCACTTTTAGAGGCCGTTAAATGGATTTCTCCTTTTATAATTCCTGTAAGATGTGATAAGGTAATGGACATTAATCTCTATTAAGATGGTTATAATAATTTAAACTTTCTAAAATTAATTCAACATCTACTTCTTGATTAAAATTTGCTTCTCCAATTTTAGATAACAACGTAAAATTAATTGCTGAACCTTCATTTTTCTTATCATTTTTCATCAACTCTATTAATTCATGGTAAGTAGAGTCATCTAATTGATAAGGCTTATATAAAGAACAAATAGTACCCGCTACTGACTTTAATCCCCCAGCAGTTAACCCATTTTTATTTTTAGAAATAAAACTTTCGCAAATCATCCCAATAGCTATTGCCTCACCATGATATAAAGGGTTTTGATCATGCACTAACGAGTAACTTTCAATGGCATGTCCTATTGTATGTCCGAAATTCAATAATTTTCTTTCTCCTTTTTCATAAGGATCGTTCATCACAATATCATTCTTAATATTGATTGAAGTAATAATTAACTCTTTCCAATTACTCACATCAGATAACATTCCTGAATCCAATTTGCTCCAATATTTTGCATCTTTAATTAGTGCATGCTTTAAAGCTTCTGCATAACCAGAAAGCATTTCTCTTTTATCTAAGGTTTGCAAATAGTTAGGATAAATAAAAACACCTTTTGGCTCATTAAAAACACCAACAACATTTTTTAAACCTTCAAAATCAACACCAGTTTTACCTCCAACCGAAGCATCTATTTGAGAGAGCAATGTAGTTGGTATATTAATGAAATCAATCCCTCTTTTATAGGTCGAAGCAACAAACCCTCCCATATCAGTAATTACTCCTCCACCCAAATTAATTAACAACGAGCTTCTGTCTGCTTTATAATCAGCCAAGGTTTTCCATAACTGACAGCAAATATCAAGCGCCTTATTCTCTTCACCACTATCAATTTCTATAATCTCCGCATTATGCAAAGCTTTATTTTCTAAAAGAAGGGTAGGAACACAATGTTCTAATGTGTTTTCATCTACCAAAATAAAAATTTTGCTTGACTCATACGTCCTCAAATACTCAGAAAGTAGGCTAAAAACGTTCTCTCCCAAAAAAATTTCAGAATTTTTTGTCTTAATGTTAACGATATTGTTTATAGACATTGAGTGAGAATTTATTTTGTAAAAATAAGTTATTTATGAAGGAGTGAAATCATATTTTCTACTAATTTCGTAGCGTAAATTTCTGCAAACGCTACAAGATATGGATTTTGACAATACTGAAATAGCTTTTTCTAAAAAAAGCAACTCTGACTTAACACGAAGTTACTGGTTATTTAAAATAATTGGTTGGAGCTGGCTCATAAAAAAAGGCCCTGTTTTATTGAAAATATTTATGCCTTTATGGATTCCTATCCCAATTATAAAGGCAACCATTTTTAAACAATTTTGTGGAGGTGAAAGCATTGCTGAATGCGAACAAAAGATAAAAGAGCTAAACTCTCTAAACGTTAAAACTATTTTAGATTATTCTGTTGAAGGAAAAGAAGAAGAAAATGTTTTTGACGAAAACTTACAAGAAGCTTTAGCTGCCATTAAAAAAGCTGATGGAAACACTAATATCCCTTTTTCGGTATTTAAACCAACCGGTTTTGGAAAGATTGATTTATTAGAGAAAATGAATGACAAAAGAACGTTATCAAAAGAAGAACAAGCTGAATTTTATAGAGTACTAACAAGAATAGATACAATTTGTGCTGCTGGACACAAAACTAATCTTCCAATATTTATTGATGCTGAAGAATCGTGGATTCAAAATACGATTGATGATATCGCTTTAGAAATGATGCGTAAATACAACAAAGAGAAAGCAATTGTATACAATACTGCACAAATGTATCGATGGGATAGAATTGCCTATTTAAAAGAATTAAAGGCTATTTCAGAAAAAGAGAGCTTCTTTGTTGGAATGAAACTAGTGCGTGGAGCCTATATCGAGAAAGAAAGAGCCCGTGCTGAAAAAATGGGATATAAAGACCCTATGCAAACAACGCAAGAGAATACCGATAATGATTACAACAACGGTATAAAATTTTGCATCGAAAACATTAATAAAATTGCATTCTGTTGCGCTTCTCATAATGAAAAAAGTAATTTATTACTGATTGATTTAATGCAGCAACATAACATCAATCTAACTGATGAGAGAGTTTATTTTGCGCAATTATTAGGCATGAGTGATCATATTAGTAATAACATGGGAAAAGCTGGTTACAATGTTGCGAAGTACGTTCCTTATGGACCTGTAAAAGATGTAACGCCTTACTTAATTAGACGGGCTGAAGAAAACACCTCTGTTGCCGGGCAAACAGGAAGAGAACTTGCTTTAATTAAAACAGAGCAGCAGCGAAGAAAACGTAACAATTGAATATTTATTAATGATTATTGAATAATAATTATTTCTATTATTTCTTGAATCTTTTCTCTTGTTTCTTGTTTCTTGTTTCTTGACTCTTTTCTCTATTTTTACCCTATGCAAAAATTAAAATTAGCTAGCTTATCAGTTCTTAGTGGTTTATTAATGGGGGTTTCTTGGCCCGCTACTGGAAACCTAGCTCCTTTATTTTTTATTGCTTTAATCCCACTACTTTACGTTGAGTATACTATTTCTAAAAATTTAGACAAGTACAAGTCCCGAGACGTATTTCTTAGTGCTTACATAGCATTCTTCACTTTTAATGTTTTTACACTTTGGTGGATTTGGTTCGCTTCAGCTGGAGGAATGGCTATGGTTGCTATCATCTATACATTTTTTATGGCAGTCACTTTTTATTTATTTCATACCACAAAAAAAAGGTTAGGAACAAAAAGAGGTTACATTGCTTTAGCAATTTTATGGGTAGGATTTGAATGGCTTCACTCCAATTGGGAGCTTTCTCATCCTTGGAATACCTTAGGTAATACTTTTGCTAACTATCCTGAATTAGTGCAATGGTTTGAATTTACAGGAGTGATGGGTGGAACACTTTGGATTTTTGTTGTAAATATTCTTCTTTGGGTATTAGCTAAAAACCTTTTTCTTTTAAAAGAATCTCCCAAAAAAAATATAAAATTGATAAGTATAGTTACTGCAATCATTATTATTCCGTGCATTTATTCTCTTATTAGTTACACTAGTTATATAGAAGAAAAAAATGCTGTAGAAGTTGTTGTTGTTCAGCCAAATATTGATCCGTACCATAAATTTGGAAGAATTACAGAGGCCGAACAGGTAAATACAATAATCACTCTTGCTAAACAGAGTATTACTCCAAATACACAATACGTTATTGCTCCAGAAACTGCGATTCCAAAAGGGAGCGAAGAGTCTAAATTTGAGACAAATTATGGTGTTATTGAAATTAGAAAGTTAATTGAAGCGTTCCCTAATATTAAGTTTTTAACCGGCATTAGTTCTCATATTGAATATGGTATTCAAAAAAGTAAACCAACCCCAACAGCAAGAAGTTACAACAACCCTAAAAGATGGTACGATGCCTTTAATACTGCTATTTTAATAGATAAGTCAACAACAATTCAAACGTACCATAAATCTAAATTAGTATTAGGTGCTGAAAAAATGCCTTACCCGAAATTGCTAGCTCCATTAGAAAGCTTTGCTGTTGATTTAGGTGGTACTTTTGGTACTTTAGGTGCTGAAAAAGCCGCGAAGGTTTTCCGAAATGATTCCATATCAATTGCTCCAGTAATTTGTTACGAATCTGTTTTTGCTGGCTACTGTTCTAGCTACGTAAAAAAAGGAGCCAACCTTATTTTTATTATTACAAACGATGGGTGGTGGAAAGATACTCCTGGATACCAGCAACATTTAGCATTTGCTCGTTTGCGAGCAATAGAAAACAGAAGGAGTATCGCCAGAAGTGCAAACACAGGAACCTCTTGCTTTATTAATCAACGAGGAGATATAACACAAGCCACTCAATGGTGGACAGAAGGTGTTATCATTAGCACACTTAATAGTAATGATAAAATGACTTTCTACTCAAAAAATGGTGATTGGCTAGGAAGATTGGCCGCAGCTATTTCAGTATTACTATTGCTTTCAAGCTGGGTAATAAGCTTGAAAACAAAATTTAGTTCTTAAAAAAAAGCATTCTAAATATTATTACTTTATAGAAAGGCTAAACTATAAATTAATATTCTGCTCGTTTACTTTTTAACCTTTGATTTTCCTCATAAAATCACTATATTTGTTAGTTCAAATTAAAAACTAATAATAAAAATAATATCTTATGAAAAAAATTTACTTGTGTGCATTAGCATTATCCGTTGGTTCATTGTCTTTTGGACAAAAATCAGCTAACGCTATTGCTAGAAAAACTGTTACTACAGAAAAAACTACTAAATCGAATACTCAAAACCACAACAATAAAGGAGCAGTTCTATGGAGTAATGATTTTGACACTCCTTCAGATTGGACAATGACAGCAAACACTGCACCTGACAACTGGATTATGGGTGACACCTCTGCAGTTGCTCCATCAGGAGCATATCTTATTCCAAATATTGTTTCTGATGATGGGAAAATAGCTTTATTTGATTCTGATTTACTTTGTTCTGGCAATCAAGATGCTCAGATTACTACTACAAATGCAATTACTGTTCTTGGATCTGAACCAAGTGTTAATATTGTATTTAACAACTATTACAGAAGATTTCAAGATTCTACATTTGTAATTGTTAGCACTGACAATACTACTTGGACTAAATATAGAGTTAATGATGTTGCAGTAAATGCATATGGTGATGGAAATACATCTGCAGCAGCTTCTGCTAACCCTCACACAGTTTCATTAAATATTTCAGCTACTGCAGCTAATCAGCCAATTGTATATATTGGCTTCTTATTTCAAGGTGGATGTGATTATTCATGGATGCTTGATAATGTAGAAATTCAAGAAGGTGAAAATAATGAGTTAATTTTACTGAACCCTTATTATGGAACTGAAGCATATTCTTACTCTAGAATACCTGTAGACCAGATACAAGTTATTGACTTTGATGGTGGTGTTAAAAATGACGGTGGTGTTGATCAACCAAACACAGTTTTAAATGTAGATATTAACTCTGGTGCATATACTGCTGCGAGCACACCTCAAACTGTTGCTGCAGGAACTACTGATAGTATCGGGACATCATGGACTCCACCGACTACAGTTGGCGTACCATATGTTGCTACAGTTACTGTATCTTCTGATTCTACAGATGCTACACCTCTTAATAATACATTTACTTTCCCCGCTTTTGAAGTTTCTCAATACGTTTATGCGTATGATGACTATGCAGCTGCGGCAAGCCAAGGAACTGGTGGAGGAGTTGATGGAACTGACGAAGCTTATGAAGCAGGAAATTCATTTGATATTTTCACTACAGCAAACTTAACAGCTATTGATGTTGTTGTCGGAGCAGGAACAGCTGTAGGATCAAACTTTAAAGGTATAATTTATGAAAATATTGCTACTGCACCTTTCTATAGCTTTGTTGCTGAAACACAATTTTACCAAACTGATGCTAGTAGTATTGGAAGTGTTACTCAATTGTTATTTGATGCTCCTATAACTTTAGACCCTAACCCAAACGATCTGAAAACTTACTTTGTGGGTATAAGTGTATTATCTGAATTCTACTATGGTACTAGTGGTAATTCTTCTGCAGGTAATGGATCTGGAGCTAGGACTAGTTTTATCTCTTATGGAACAATGGTTGCTCCTGTTTCGGGTAAAAACTATTATACAACTAATACACCTATGATTAGAATGAATTTTGACCCATCTTTAGTTGGTATAGATGAATTAAAGGATCAAGTTAAATTTAACGTTTTCCCTAACCCAAGTAATGGAGTATTTAACATTAACTTATCATCTAATGATAATGTTAACTTAACTGTTAAAAATATTGTTGGACAAACTGTTGTCTCTGAAACTGTAACCGTTTCTGGAAACACTAACCACAAAATTTCATTAACTGATTACAGCAAAGGAATTTACTTCTTAACTGTTGGTAATGAAACTGTTAAATTAATCGTAGAGTAAAATCTACTTTAATACATAACAAAAGCCCTGTTAGAGAAATCTAACAGGGCTTTTCTTTTACTCACAATAACCTCTTCCTCCCAAATTATTTTCGTTGCTAAAACCATAAATTAAACTCTCATTAATTTATGTATATTTGTAAATAAAATAAAATATACTATGAAAAAAATGATATTTAGTGCTATGGCACTAGCATTAGGTTCGGTTTCATTCGGACAATACGTTGGTCAAGAAATGATTTTCGGAGAAAATGATCTTGCTTCAGAAAGCAAATCTACTAGCCAATCTATAAACAACAAGGCTTTGGGTCAAGTAATTTGGAGTAACGACTTTAATAGTCCTTCAGATTCTGCTGCATGGGTACTTGATAATGATGGGCAAACTGGACCAACTTTTGGCTGGACAATTGATGCAACTAGTGATGGTTGGTGGTCAACTGCAGGAATAGCTTCAACATCTGGTGGTAATTTTGCTGAGATGTCAAATGGACCAACTTCTGCTCCCGGACAAAATGTAACCTATACACTAACAACTGTTAATTCAATAGATTTAATTGCTTTAGGTGGTGCTGGTGCAGAATATTCTTCTTTAGAGTTTGAACAATATGGTGCTAGATTTAACGATTTAATGGAAGTTCAAGTTAGTACCGATGGAATAACATTTACTACAATTGGTAACAATCTTGACTTTGCTGTTCTTTCAGCTTCTGGAGGTAGTGCATTTCCAAACCCACATCTTAAACGAGTTAATTTAGGTACTGCACTTACTGCCACTTCAGCTACAAGTATTTGGATTAGATTTAGCTGGACAACTAACTACCCTTCTTCTACTAGCCCTAATGCATGGATAGCTTACGGATGGTATATTGATGACATAAACATTGTTACCAATGCTACAAATGATTTAACGATTAGTGAATCATACTTTGGTACTGCAGCTTATCCCTATTCTAGGATCCCTGTAAGTGAAATTCAGCCAATTGAATTTTCTGCAAAAGCAACAAACTCAGGTGTTACTGATCAAATAAATACTATTTTAAATGTAGATATTAACGGTTCTATCATCTCAAGCAGCACTCCAGATACTGTATTTGTAGGATCTACAGACAGTCTTGTAGCTACGTCATGGACTCCTCCCACAACACTAGGAATACCTTACGTTGTAACACTATCATTAATTTCAGATTCTATTGAGGACATTCCTGTAGATAATGTATCTGCGCCATTTGCGCCATTTGAGATCACTCAATACGTTTATGCATATGATGACTATGGAACTCCTGGTGCAGGAGGAGGAGGTAATGGAACTGACGAAGCTTATGAAGCCGGAAACAATTTTGACATTTGGACTACAGAAAACTTAACAGCTCTTGATGTTGTTGTTGGTGCTGGAACTCCAGTAGGGTCAAACTTTAAAGGTGTGCTATATGAAAGAACTGCAACTGCACCTTTTTTCAGTTATGTTGCTGAAACTCAATTTTACCAGACGACTGCTGCTAGCATCGGAAATGTTACTCAATTATTATTTAGTGCTCCCATAACTTTAAATACTAATACAACTTACTTTGCTGGTATAAGTGTATTATCTGAATTTTATTACGGTACTAGCGGAACTTCACCTGATGGGTCTGGAGCTGCATCACAAACTAGCCTTATATTTTATGGAACAATGGACGCTCCTATTTCAGGCAAAAACTATTACACAACTAACACGCCAATGATCAGAATGAATTTTGACCCATCTTTAGTTGGTGTAGACGAATTAAAGGCCAAAGTTAAATTTAACGTTTTCCCTAATCCAAGCAATGGAGTATTTAACATTAACTTATCATCTAATGATAATGTTAACTTAACTGTTAAAAATGTTGTTGGACAAACTGTTATCTCTGAAACTGTAACGGTTTCTGGAAACACTAACCACAAAATTTCATTAACTGATTACAGCAAAGGAATTTATTTCTTAACTGTTGGTACTGAAACTGTTAAATTAATTGTAGAGTAAAACCTACTTTAAACATAACAAAAGCCCTGTTAGAAACATCTAACAGGGCTTTTGTTTTACTTTATAAATTAAGCGCTATATTTATAAACTTCTAAATTTTTGCATTATCTTAGAAGCATAAACAAACTCACACAATTCTTTATTATCTGTTTTTAAAATTTCGTATTTATTTCCTTCCCACCATTTTCTTCCTTTATAAATAAAGGAAATATTATCTCCTGTTTCCATTACCGAATTCATATCGTGGGTAACAACAATAGTTGTCATATTATACTCTTTCGTAATCTCTTTAATTAAATTATCAATAACAATACCTGTTTGTGGGTCTAACCCTGAATTAGGCTCGTCACAAAATAAATATTTAGGATTTAATGCAATAGCACGTGCAATACCAACACGCTTTTGCATTCCCCCACTTAATTCTGCTGGATACAAATGATTTACATTTTCTAAATTAACACGTTTCAAACAAAAATTAACACGCTCTAAGATCTCTTCTTCACTTTGATTAGAATACATCTCCAGAGGAAATTTAACATTCTCTTCAACAGTCAACGAATCAAACAAAGCAGAACCCTGAAACAACATTCCAATCTCTTTACGAATCTTTTTTCTTCCTTTAAAATTCATATTTGTAAAATCCCTGCCATCATACTCAACTGTTCCACTATCCAGTTCATGCAAACCGATAATACATTTAGTTAGTACCGATTTACCAGACCCAGAAGCTCCAATTAATAAATTGATTTCACCCTGTTTAAAATTAATCGAAACATCATGTAAAATCTGCTTATCAGCAAAAGACTTATTTATGTTTTTAACCTCAATCATAATAACAACAATTGAGTTAATAAATAATTAATAATTAGAATCACAATACTAGTATATACAACCGATTTCGTACTTGACTTACCAATTTCTAATGCTCCACCACTTGTATAATAACCATGATAAGAAGGAATAGTTGTAATTACAAAAGCGAAAAACAATGTCTTAATCATTGCATAAATAATCGAAAATATTTTAAAATCATAACGCAATCCCGTAACATAATCTTCTATTGTCATCCCCTCATTAAACATGGCAACAAGAAAACCTCCAAGCGACCCCAAAAACATACTATAAATAACAATAATTGGAATAAATAAAAGTGCGGCAACTATTTTAGGGAAAATTAAATATGAAGCAGAATTAACTCCCATTATCTCTAAAGCGTCAATTTGCTCCGTGACTCGCATTGCTCCAATCTCTGAAGCAATGTTAGATCCAATTTTACCTGCCAAAATCAATGACATAACAGTTGGTGCCATTTCTAAAATAAAAGACTCTCGTGTTGCATAGCCAATCAAATACCCTGGCAATAAAGGATTATTCATGTTGGCTGCTGTTTGAAGCGTAACTACTGCACCCATAAACACAGAAATAATGGCAATTAGCCCCATCGACCCTATACCTAGGTTCTCCATTTCATAAATGATATGCTTCCTAGTTATTTTAAAATTATCAGGCTTTTTAAAGGTTTTACCCAATAAAAGAAAGTATTTTCCGATATGATGAAATGTTGATAGCATTAACAGTTTATAAAAGTAAATATTTATTAGCGAAGTTGCCTATCTTTGTAAAATGAACTCACGTGTTAGACTCTTAATCCTTATTATTTGTGCATCAATAACCTTAATATCGTGTCATTCGAGCAAAAACAAATGTAATTCATGCCCTAAATGGGGAAAACATTAAAAATTCACTATTTTTCTGATTAAAATCATTTGATTTAATACATTAATTCTATTAAATTTGGCTTCTATTTAGACTTATTCTAAATAAGAGCAAATGACATTAAACAAGCTTACAAAAAACCAATCAGGAATCATTAAGCATATTAATGATGAAACACTTGCTATACAATTGTTAGCTATGGGATTTATATTAGGCGAAGAAATCAAAATTGAACGTATTGCTCCATTAGGAGATCCTATTCTAATCACCTCTGGGACTAATTATATAAGTATTATAAAATCTGATGCGCAACAAATAGAAATTAAAGCTTTATGATATAGTGTTAGATAGAGATCCAAAAAACATCATCCTTATTGGAAATCCAAACACAGGAAAAAGTACATTTTTCAATTCCCTAACCCGAACTATCAGCAACTATAAGGAACGCCTAATTACTATAATGGTAGAACCTTTAATTAGTTCCTCTGCAAGAATTCCTGTTTACACTATTTTAGTTGCCTTAATTGTTTCTGAAGATAGTTATTACGGTATTTTTAACATACAAGGATTGCTTGAAATGGGCTTATATCTATTAGGGTTTATAGCTGCAATTCTTTCTGCATGGGTAATGAAACTCATTATAAACTCAAAACAAAAAAGTACATTCACTTTAGAAATGCCCATTTACAGAGCGCTAAGATGGAAAAATGTAGGTTTTGAAATTTTTAGCAAAGTAAAAATATTTTTATTTGATGCAGGGAAAGTTATTATAGCTATTTCTATCATTCTATGGGTATTATCATCTTATGGTCCTGGAGATAAATTTGAACAAATAGAATCTAAATATGCTTTAGAATTAGAAACCAAAAGCGAAAATGAGGGAGAAATAAACGCTTTAATTGCATCTAAAAAATTAGAAGCCTCTTATGCTGGAATAATTGGAAAAACGATTGAACCTGTAATTAAACCATTAGGTTTTGATTGGAAAATTGGAATTTCATTAGTGACTTCTTTTGCTGCTCGTGAAGTTTTTGTTGGAACTATGGAGCTACCTTATATAGTGTTGGTGATGAAGACAATACTAAATCCATTAGAGAAAAAATGATGCTAGCCAAAAACTTTGAAACTAGGGAAAAACTTTACACAACTGCAACTACATTATCATTATTACTTTTTTATGTTTTTGCAATGCAATGTATGGAAAATCTAGCTGTAGTTTACAGAGAAACAAACTCTATAAAATGGCCAATAATCCAAGTTATTTACATGGGAGCACTGGCTTATTTTTCTAGTCTATTCGTTTACACTATTTTTTCTTAATGGCTATCAATTTTGAAATATTACAAAATTATGTGCCAGCAGAAAGCATTCCCATCCTTGAAAAATGGTTTAACCAATGTGCTTTCGAACTAAAAATCACCCGAAAAAGGGTGACTAAATTTGGTGATTTTAGAGCTGCCATAAGACAGCTTCCGAACCGAATAAGTGTTAATTCGAACCTTAACAAATACGCTTTTCTGATAACACTTGCCCATGAATTTGCCCACCTATTAGTTTGGCTGCAACACCAACACAAAGTTAAAGCGCATGGCTCTGAATGGAAAATGGAGTTTGCTATACTCATGAATGTTTTATTGGCGAAAAACATTTTCCCCGATCATCTTAAAACTGTGTTACAAAAACACCTCATAAATCCACCTGCATCTTCTGCTAGAGACATTAACTTAATTGCAGAATTAAAAAAGTATGACGCTCCAAGCAACACGCTACAATTAGCAGAAATAGAAGAGCATACTGCTTTTTTATTAAATAATAAAAGGATCTTTATCAAAGGTAAAAAAAGAAGGACTAGATACATTTGCAAAGAAGTTTCTACCAAAAAAGAATATTTAATCCATGGTGTTGCCGAAGTAGAAGTTATAAATAACTGAGAATCAAACCCGGATTCCTCAATAAAGTAATTTAGAGCTTAAATTTTGAAATTTTATTTAACTGTTAATAACTAATCTTTATTCTTTAGCGTGCTTTAAATGTGCTTTTATTTAACTTCGTGCAAGTAAAAAAAAGTAAAAATGAATACATCATTATTAGACCCTATCATTAACCAGCGAGTATCTGAAATGGCAGAAAACTTAGTCGGTTCAGAAATTATTAAACTCGCAGGAGAAGTAAAGGAAAAAATTAAACAAGGTGAAAAAATTTACAATATGACTATTGGAGATTTTAACCCTGATATTTTTCCAATACCGATAGAATTGAAAAACGAAATTATAGCTGCTTATCAGAATAATGAAACAAATTATCCTGCGGCTAATGGTGTTCAAGAATTGAGAGATTCGGTATCTCGCTATTTACACACAAGGGAAGGTTTAGAATATGATGCTGATCAAATTTTGATTTCAGGCGGTGCACGACCTCTTATTTATGCTACCTACCAAACTATATTAGACCCTGAAGATACGGTGCTTTTTCCAGTACCATCATGGAACAATAACCACTATTGCCAATTAACTGGAGCAAAGCAAATTATGATTGAGGCTACTGCCGAAAACAACTTTATGCCTACTGCTACTGATTTAAAACCACATATTAGCGAAGCAAATCTTATTGCTTTATGTTCGCCATTAAACCCTACAGGAACTGTTTTTACTGAAACTGGTTTAGCCGAAATTTGCGATTTAGTTTTAGAAGAGAATAAAAAAAGAGGAAGCTCTCGAAAGCCTGTTTATTTAATGTTTGATCAAATTTATTGGTCATTAACACATGGTGAAACACTTCATTTTGATCCTGTATCAATTAATCCTGACATGAAAAACTACACCATTTATATTGATGGTATTTCTAAATCATTTGCTGCAACAGGAGTTAGAGTTGGTTGGGCTTTTGGTCCAGAAAAATTGATTATGAAAATGAAAGCAATATTAAGCCATATTGGAGCGTGGTCTCCAAAAGCGGAACAAGTTGCTACTGCAAAGTATTTAGATAATGATGACGCTACAGATGAGTACTTATTCTCATTTAAAAACGAAATTAGCAAACGTTTAACTGCTTTTTATGAAGGGTTTACAACGCTTAAAAACGAAGGTTTTCTTGTTGAAGCAATCCCTCCCCAAGCAGCAATCTACTTAACTGTAAAGTTTGAGTTAACAGGAAAAACTACTGCTGAGGGTAAATTACTAGAAACAACTGCCGATGTTACCCAATATCTTTTAGATGAGGCCGGATTAGCAATTGTTCCTTTTTATGCTTTTGGTGCATCAAAAAAATCTCCATGGTACAGATTATCCGTTGGAACATCTGTTTTTGAAGAAATTAACGAGTTATTTGCTGAACTCAAATCTGCCTTAAATAAATTGAGCTAAATTTTAAACGTTTGCTATGAACAAAAACAACTATTGTGTAATAATGGCGGGAGGAATCGGAAGTCGATTTTGGCCAATGAGTAGGACCGATCAGCCTAAACAATTTCTTGATATTTTAGGTACCGGAGAAACACTTATTCAGCAAACGTACAACAGATTTAAAAAGATTTGTCCTGAAGAAAATATTTACATTGTTACCAATGAAATATATAAGGATTTAACTAAGTCTCAATTGGCAGGAATTACTGACGAGCAAATAATTTGTGAACCAATAATGAGAAACACAGCTCCTTGTATTGCTTATGCAAATTATAAAATTGCGAACAAAAACCCTCAAGCCAACATTATTGTTGCGCCATCAGATCATTTAATTTTAAAAGAAGAAGAATTTGTGCGCGTAATGAATTTAGGACTAGACCATACATCAAAAAATAATGATTTAGTTACTTTAGGAATTACGCCAACTAGACCTGATACCGGTTACGGATATATTCAGTTTTTAAAAAATTCTGGCTCTGAAATTAAACCAGTAAAAACCTTTACTGAGAAACCAAACTTAGAAAAGGCAAACCAATTTCTTGCTAGTGAAGATTTCTGTTGGAATTCAGGAATGTTTATTTGGAGTTTAAAAACAATACAAAAATCATTTGAAACTCTGCTTCCAGCAATGGATGCAATATTTAAAAGTGGTGTAGCAAAATATAACACTCCGGCAGAATACGATTTCATACAAGAAGCTTACCCTACTTGCGAAAACATATCAATAGATAATGGAATAATGGAAGGTTCTACCAATCTGCATGTTATTAGTGCTGATATTGGGTGGTCTGATTTAGGAACATGGGGCTCAATTTATACTCACCTACCATTAGACAACAATAAAAATGCAGTGGTTGGAGACAACGTAATGCTTTATAATTCTTCAGACAACATTATAAACGTCCCAAAAGGAAAACTGGTTGTATTACAAGGATTAAAGGACTACATCGTTGTAGAGTCAGATGACATATTATTGGTTTGCGAAAAATCAGAAGAGCAAAAAATAAAACAATTTGTTACTGATATTAAAGCCAGTAAGGATAAGAGGTTTTATTAAACTTTCTTAGTTATTTCGATTTTAGCTATTTAAATAGATCTTACTAAATACAGGTCTAATCTAACTCAAAACATTATTTTTGTCCTTCATTTATGAGCCAAGAAGAAACAAATAGAGGCGATATGTCATTTCTAGACCATCTAGAGGCATTAAGATGGCATTTAGTTAGATCAGCAATAGTTATTCTAATCTTTACGATAGTTGCTTTTATCTTTAAAGGTTTTGTTTTTGACACGGTAATTCTTGCACAAAAAAGCTCCAACTTTTGGACATACAGAGTATTTTGTGCATTCTCTCATTTAATAGGTAATGGTGATGCGCTCTGTATGAACGACATGAGTTTTAGCCTTATCAATATTACTATGAGTGGGCAATTCTCACTTCACATTATGACTTCTATTATAGCTGGGGTTATTGTTTCTTTTCCTTATATTTTATTTGAAATTTGGCGTTTTATAATGCCTGCCTTGGAAGAAAAGGAAAAAAAGAAAGCATTAGGATTAGTATTCTCAGGTTCCATCTTATTTATTTTAGGAATACTATTTGGGTACTACTGCGTATCACCTCTTTCTGTACAGTTTCTAGGGAACTATACTGTGAGCGACCAGGTTCAAAATCAAATTAAATTAGGCTCTTTTATTTCTACAGTAACAACCGTCACCTTAGTTTGTGGCTTAGTTTTTCAACTCCCTTTAATTGTATACTTCCTATCTAAACTAGGGCTTCTTAGCCCTACTTTTATGCGAACTTACAGAAAGCACGCAGTTGTAGTTACATTGATTTTATCTGCAATTATTACGCCTCCAGACATTTCTAGCCAAGTTTTACTAACCATTCCTCTACTTATTTTATATGAGTTTAGTATCTACATTTCTAAAATGGTAGAAAAGAAGGCTGTAAATAAATAGAACATCTTCTTTAACTATTCTTTAACAAACCAGATGTTAGAGCCTAGCTCTTCAAAAGGATTATTTCACTACTTTTAGCTTATGATTCTAAGAGCAGAAAACATCGTGAAGAAATACGGAAAACGAACTGTTGTAAAAGGTGTTTCGTTTAATGTTAAACAAGGAGAAATTGTTGGTTTATTAGGCCCAAATGGTGCTGGAAAAACAACCTCATTTTACCAAGTAGTAGGCTTAGTAAAGCCCAACAGTGGTAAAATATTTTTGGATGATACAGACATTACCAAACTACCCATGTACAAAAGAGCTCAAATGGGAATTGGATATTTACCTCAAGAAGTTTCTGTTTTTAGAAAGTTAAGTGTAGAAGATAATATTTCTGCCATTTTAGAAATGATGGACTTAACTAAGGCAGAACAAAAGAGCAGACTAGAAGAATTAATTGAAGAATTTAGCTTAGGACATGTTCGTAAAAATTTAGGGGATAACTTAAGTGGTGGTGAAAAAAGAAGAACAGAAATAGCAAGATCTTTGGCTTCTAACCCTAACTTTATTTTATTAGATGAACCCTTTGCAGGAGTTGATCCAATTGCTGTAGAAGACATACAGAATATTGTATCAAAGCTTAAAGAAAAGAATATCGGAATTTTAATTACCGATCATAATGTACAAGAAACCTTAAGTATTACCGATAGAGCATACCTATTGTTTGAAGGGAATATCCTAAAAGCAGGTACAGCAGAAGAACTTGCAGCAGATGAGCAAGTACGTAGAGTTTACCTTGGTCAAAACTTTGAATTAAAGAGAAAAGTTTAATCTATTTAAGACTTTTTCACTTCATTTACCACACTATTCTTAGATACTAGCAATCAGTGCCTAAACGAGTTTTAGAATATAATTTGAACAGCTTCAATCAAAGAGTCAAAATTCAAATTCCTTAAGGTTATAAACACCAATCAATTAAAAAATCATTTATTTTAATAAGTAGATCGTTAATAATCTATGTACTTTTAAAACGTGAATTTTATCTATACAATATTCTTAGTTCTTATTTCAAGCATTTTCACCAATGTTTATTCCCAAGAGAATGTTCAACAAACTGGGCAACGCAAGCAACTTAAAGTAAATCCAATATCGGATACAGTTTTAGTTCCTTCAATAAAAAAAAATGTTTTAAAAGAGGGAAATACACCAACTAATACAATTAAATCTACTGTATATTTAAACTTAAAAACAACTATTAATGAGAACCAAACCTCATATCAATCCCTTAACAAAACAAAAAAAATAACACGTTTTAAAGTAGATTGCATTATGTTTAATTTTCTTCTAGAAGGATTAAACGAGACTCTAATAATCGACAATAAAAATATTAAAGTCAAAAAAGATAAATTAAGGAAGAAAAATACATGGAATAAAAGGAAGCTACTGCTTAAAGAAATGAAATTCTTAAAAAAGAAAAGAAAAGCTGTTGAAGGGGAAATAGTTAGCGTTACAAAAAAAATCAAAAAAATTAATTCAACAGTTTTAAAAGGAGATCTTAAATATGATGAAGATTTTGTTTTTGATGGAAATATTAACAATAAAGATATTAGCTTAAGCAATTCTGAAAATTTAATTTACAAAGTACAAATAGGGGTTTACAAGAATAAAATTTCAAAGAAAATATTTAAAGGATTGTTTCCTGTTTTTGAGGATTCTTTTGATGGGGGTGTAAGATATTCTGTAGGAGCTTTTAAAAAATTACTATATGCTAAACAGGCAAAAAAATACGTAGTGAATCTTGGCTTAGAGGATGCCTTTATTATCTCCTTTTTAAATGGTAAAAGAATCCCTATAAACAAAGCTATTGATATAGAGAAATAATCTACATTAATTTTACTTCAACCCTAATATTCTTTTTAATCGCCTCTAATTCTTTAGCTTCTTTAATTATCATATTATCTCCACCACAGCCTTTTGTATAAATTCTATCCTCATCAATTCCTTTTTTCACCAATTTTCGTTTAATTTCTTTAGCCCTTAACATTGATAATTTTTTAGAGGTCCCTTCAAAAGCCCATTGCTCAGAACGATTTTTATAGGCCCTATTCTTTCTAATTTTACCATTACCATTTGTATGTCCTGAAAGTTCAATTTTCAATTCTAAATTATTTCGTAAAAAACTCACTAAATAATCGAGTTCTTTATTTGCTTTTTTCTTTAGCGCATATGTATTAGGATGAAAGTAAATATGATTCATTAAAAAAATATCTCCTTGTTTAAGTGGATTCAGGTAAATAATAAAATCACTACTGTCCGATTCCATATATTCGCTAACAACAATATCATGAGCAAACCTCTGATAACCAGGAGCAAGGCATGAAACCGAATACTTCTTTCCCTCAGCAACAAGTAGTGTTTTCACTTTTAAGCTATCATAATCTACTTTTACTTCTGAATTATTTTCTAAATCTTTGATTACTATTTCTGCTTTAATGTTGTTTGCCCCACTAGATTGATCTTTTAATTTTAGAAAAGCCAATAAGTTATTGGCTCCTAATGATAATTCCTTCTCCTCCTCAACAAATACATCTTCATCCATAACACAAGGGATATGGACTGCTTTAATAACTAAAGAGTCAGTATTTGAAGCCATACTTAATTGATGTCCACAATTATAAACTGATGTAGTTAAAACACAGAAATAGTACTCTTTTGAATTCTTTACCTGCAAATTAAAATGGGTTATTAGGCCTGAAAGAGTCTTCTGCTTATTTAACAATGCCTCTTTTAACGGTTTCACCTTCCCATTAAAAACCTGGGAGCATAAGTTTTTACCAGAGGTCTCGTATACAAAAATTCCATACCTACTATTACTATCTAAAGGCGCTAATTCTAGTTTTATTTCTTGGTCAACATCAGTTTTAAATCGATACCAAAAAGCAAATTGCTCTTCGTATTGGTAAAACACAGTTTGATCATTCTTTACAGATAGAGGAAATGTGATTTCAAAAGCTTGATCACATTCAAAAAAACTGTTCTCATTCATAATATCCTGAGATTTAACCCCAAACGGAGATATCACGGTAAAAAGAACTATTATTTTAAGCCATTTACTCATACTATTATATAATTTTAATGTCCTTTAGATTTAACTGCAGCATGGTTGTTCCTCTCCATTGGTTTTCTTCAATATTGTAAACAATACTAAAAGGCATTCCTTCATCTAGGTCATCCAAAATTGCACCCAATCCAAATCCAATACAATTAAATTTTAAATCAGGATATTCCTCTTGAAAAATCTCCAGCCGTAAATGAGTTTTGTCGCCCCCAATTTTACGTGAATTATCTGTTATGAAAACATTTTCGCTCATAAATACTGGTCGCATATTATTTGGCCCTGATGGATCAAACTGTTTCAATATTCCATTAAACTTCTCATTTATTTGAGATAAATTTAGTTTCGAATCAATCCCTATTTGCGGGATCAATTGTTCCTCAGTAATTTGTGAGCTAACCACCTCTTCAAATTTCTGCGTAAAAGCGGCAACATTTTCCACTTTCATACTCATCCCCGCAGCATACATATGCCCACCAAACTGATCCAATAGATCGCTACAAGCATCAATAGCATCATACACATCAAACCCAGAAACAGAACGCGCAGAACCTGTTGCCATACCATTAGATTCTGTTAGAATAATGGTTGGACGGTAATATGATTCTATCACTCTAGATGCTACAATTCCTATTACTCCTTTATGCCAATCCTTTTTAAACAATACGGCAGATTTCTTTTGTTGAAGTGCCTTATCATCATCTATCATTTTTAACGCTTCAAGCGTTATCGCTTTATCTAGTTCTTTACGATCGGTATTTAGATCGTTAATATGATTTCCGAATTCTAATGCTTTTTTTGATGATTCTTCCACCAACATTTCAACAGCTTTTTTGCCTGTTTCAATTCTTCCTGCAGCATTAATCCGAGGAGCAATAGTAAAAACAATATCTGTAGTGGTTAGCTCCGTTTCTTTCTTAGCCAACTCCAACATTGTTTTAATTCCCAAACGTTGATTTTCATTAATTACCTTTAAACCATAATAAACAAAAACTCTATTCTCTCCAGTAATCGGAACAATATCAGCACAAGTACTCACCGCCAACAAATCTAAATATTCCATTAATTTAGATTCATCTCTGTTCGTTTGTTGTGTCCAAGCTTGCATCAGTTTAAAACCAACACCACATCCAGACAATTCTTTATAAGGATAATTACAATCCTCTCTTTTCTGATCCAATACGGCAATAGCTTTTGGAATTTCACTTCCCGGCCTATGGTGATCACATATTATAAAATCAACTCCTTTTTCGGTAGCGTAAGCAACCTTATCGATTGCTTTAACACCACAGTCTAAAGCAATAATTAATTTGAAATCATTTTCAGCAGCATAATCAATTCCTTGGTAAGAAATCCCATACCCTTCCGCATACCTATCAGGTATATAGTATTCAAGATTATCATAATAATTCATTAGATATGAATAAACCAATGAAACAGAAGTTGTTCCATCAACATCATAATCTCCATAAATTAAAATCCTTTCTTTATTCTCAATAGCAGCAACTAAACGATTAACTGCCTTATCCATATCCTTCATTAAAAAAGGATCATGAATTTCATCTAAACTTGGTCTGAAAAAGGCTTTAGCCTTATCAAAAGTATCTATACCTCGTTGAAGTAAAATACTAGTCAATGTCTCATCTAGTCCGTTTAGCTCGGCTGACAATTTTTTAATATCTTTAGAATTTGGCTGTTCTTTTATTTTCCAGCGTTTCTCCATTATTTATGGTTCATCACTTGAGTTTGCACACGAATAGATTCTTGATGAACGAGTTCTAACATTTTTTTTATAAACTCATTACTCAGCCCAACTTTATCAGCTAAGAATGAACGATTTTTTAATATTTGCTCCCATCTTTCCAGCTGGAGAATAGTCACATTATTTTCGTGTTTATATTCTCCAATTTTTCGAATAATGGCCATTCGAGATCCAAATTTATTAATCAATTCTTCATCCAAATCATCAATAACAAAGCGTAATTGCTCTAATTTATTTATAAATTCCTCACTTTTAGAATGTTTTTCACGAATGATTAAGTCATTCAGCAATGTGTCTAACGCTATTGGTGTCAATTGCTGTATCGCATCACTTTTAGCGACTAAAGGATTAATATGACTTTCTATCATCAAACCTTCCATATCTAAATCTAATGCTTTTTGAGCAACATAAGAAATTAGATCTTTATCTCCAGAAATGTGACTTGGGTCGCAAAGTATTGGAAGTTCTGGACACATTAATTTTAACTCTATAGGAATTTCCCACATTGGAGCATTTCTATATGATGATTTATCAAAAGACGCAAAACCTCTATGTATTGCTGCTAATTTATTAATTCCAACGGCATTTAATCGTTCCAAAGCTCCAACCCATAAATTAATATCAGGCGTTATTGGATTCTTCACAAACACAGGGACATCAACTCCTTTTAATGCATCTGCAATTTCTTGCACAGAAAATGGATTAACTGTTGTTCTTGCTCCAATCCAAAGCACATCAATACCATTCTTTAAACAAGCCTCAACATGTTCTGCATTGGCAACTTCTGTAGCAACAGGAAGTCCAACTTTTAAACCAGCATTTTTCAACCATTTCAAACCTTCCTCACCCACTCCTTCAAATGAATTTGGTCTTGTTCGAGGCTTCCAAATACCGCCCCTTAAAATAGAGATTTTACCGGTTTTAGCAATTTCTTTCGCCGTTTGCATTACCTGTTCTTCAGACTCAACAGAACATGGACCAGATATAATTATTGGTGTATTTTGTGAAAGCCATGTATACTTATCTGCTATATTTAAATCTAATTTCACGAATTAAGCTAAGGCTTTATTTTCTTGTGATGAAAGCAGAGATTTTACAGTTGCTACAATTGCTTTAACATCAAATTCGCATTCATCATATAATTCAGGTTGAGTTCCATGCTCAATAAATTTGTCAGGAATACCAAGTCGCTTAATCTCTGCGTGGTAATTATTATCTGCCATAAATTCTAATACAGCACTCCCCATACCTCCTTGAACACATCCATTTTCAACAGTAATTACCTTCTTAAATTTACCAAACACCTCGTGTAGTAAAATTTCATCTAACGGTTTCACAAAACGCATGTCATAGTGAGCGACATCAACCCCTTCTTTCATTAATTCATCCGTCGCTTTAACAGCATAATTTCCTATATCTCCAATTGTTAAAATGGCAACATCATTACCATTTTTAACTCTTCTTCCTGTTCCAATTTTAACCTTTTTAAAAGGTGTTTTCCAATCTAAAACTGTCCCTGTTCCTCTAGGGTATCGAATAGAAAATGGCCCATTATTTTCTGCCTGAGCAGTATACATTAAATTTCTTAATTCTTCCTCATTCATTGGGGCAGAAACTATCATATTTGGAATACATCTAAAATACGCCAAATCATAAGCTCCATGATGGGTAGACCCATCAGCACCAACTATTCCACCTCTATCTAAACAAAATACAACAGGCAAGTTTTGTAATGCAACATCATGTATTACCTGATCATATGCTCTTTGCATAAACGATGAATATATATTGCAAAATGGAATTAATCCCTGAGTAGCCATTCCTGCAGAAAAAGTAACAGCATGCTGTTCTGCAATTCCTACATCAAATGATCTATCAGGCATTGCCTTCATCATAATATTTAATGAACAACCCGAAGGCATTGCAGGAGTTACACCAACAATTTTATCATTTTTCTCAGCTAATTCTACAATTGTATGGCCAAATACATCTTGATATTTAGGTGGTTTTGGTTCGTTTGGAGAAATCTTAACAATTTCGCCAGTATCTTTATTAAAAATACCTGGTGCATGCCATTGCGTAGTATTTCCATCTTCAGCAGGTTGATAACCTTTACCTTTCTCAGTAATACAATGTAAAATTTTTGGACCTGGAATATCTTTTAAATCCTCTAATACTTTTGCTAAATAATTTACATCATGCCCGTCAATTGGTCCGAAATATCTAAAATTTAGCGATTCAAATAAATTACTTTGATTGAGTAAAGTAGATTTTATACCGTTTTCAATTTTTTGAGCTATAGCCTGAGCGTTTGGCCCGAACTTACTCACTTTACCAAGTAAATGCCAAACTTCATCCTTTACTTTATTGTACGTATGTGATGTTGTAATATCGGTTAAATAATCTTTAAGTGCTCCAACATTTGGATCAATTGCCATACAATTGTCATTCAAGACAATTAATAAATTTGTATCTTCAACACCTCCATGATTCATTCCCTCAAAAGCCAAACCAGCCGTCATAGAACCATCGCCAATAATTGCAACATGTTGTCTATCTTCTTTTTTATATTTTGAAGCCACTGCCATTCCAAGAGCAGCTGATATTGAAGTAGAAGAGTGACCTACTCCAAAAGCATCATACTCACTTTCTGATATTTTTGGGAAACCACTAATTCCTTTGTAAATTCTATTGGTATGAAATTTTTCTCTTCGTCCTGTTAAAATTTTATGTCCGTACGCTTGATGTCCAACATCCCAAACTAATTTATCATCTGGTGTATCAAACACATAATGCAATGCTACTGTTAATTCAACTACTCCTAAACTTGCTCCAAAATGCCCTCCCTTTTGAGATACCACATCAACAATAAAATCTCTTAGCTCTTCGCATAATTGCGGCAACTCTTCTTCAGAGATTTTCTCTCTTAAATCTTTAGGTATTGTAATCTTATTTAAAAGATCTCCCACTTTATAGTTACTCATAATAATAGTAAATTATTTAACAAATATACTCAATTCTTAATGTAAACTTAACCTGTAAAACAAGTTCTTATTATATTTTACTATCTAAAAATGAACATTTTATGAATTATTAACACCGCCAGATTAAACCTTTTAGCCATTTTTAGCTCTAAAGAGTACATTAACCAATAAAACCTATTTAATTATGAGAACATTAAAACTAACAATGGCAATTGCTGCAGCCGATCTTTCTTTAGTAGTTTTCCAAGCCCAGAGAGTTTAAGGACAAAAAAAACCAAAAAAAAAGGAGCAAAAATTTTAGAAAAATTAGGGCTTAGTCAAGAGCAATCTGACAAACTAAAGGTAGTTCGTGAAAAACAAAAAACTGAGAACAAAGTCTTTGAAGAAAAAATGGCTCCAGTAAAAGAATAAACGAAAGCTTTAAGAGCAGAAAAAAAGGAATTAACGAAGCGAAAATGAAAGAAATAGAAGCTATTCTAGCTCAAGAACAATTTATAAAGTTCAAATAATTAAAAGCTAAAAGAAAGGCCAACCATGAAGAAAAAATAATATATGAATAAAAAAGGCTCCAAAATGAAACCTTTTTTATTTCACTTAAAATTATTGTTTTACATAAATATTTTATTTCATAAGAAATCCTTACTGGAGACTAATCATTAAATTCTTTTGAATAGCCTTACCATCATCACCTTCTGCCTGTATTGATAAGTAATAAGTCCCCACTTCAAGTTTTCTTCCAGCAGAATCATGACCATTCCAACCTCCTCCAATTGAATTCCATTGATAAACAACATTACCAGAAGTACCACTCATAACTAAAGCATTAAATGTTTTAATATTTGTCATTGTGGTAAGTTCATAAACATCATTAAGGCCATCTCCGTTTGGAGAAAATGCATTTGGAATAAATCCTAAAGATGGTTTTGTACTGCTTTCTACTTCTATATATTTAATTATAGTTTCAGTATTAGCATCTTTATCTAAAATAATCAACTCGACTTTATATCTACCAGGCTCTTTAAAGGTATGAAACGAAGATTCGTCACTCGATGTTGAAGAATTATCTCCAAAATCCCAAGAGTAGCTTACAACACCTTCTCCGTCAACATCAAAAATAACATCTAATGGAGCCTCTCCTTTAGTTATACTAGTTCTAATAGCTCTTTTTAAAACACTATTTCCTTCAATATCCATGTCGAGCTTTCCTTCTTCTATAACTGCATCCAGATCCCCTTTTTGAATAGGATTGTGAATAACTACTTCCGCTACCCTTTCCTCTTTGATTTCGTTATTTTCTTCACAAGGGCTTACAACTTTATCAGCATTTGAATTAACAAGCTCTTGAGCTACGTTTATATCTGGCTGGTCTAATGAAACATCTGCAACCAAGAGCTCTTCCTTTAAATACTTTTTAACTTCAGTAAAAGGTCTATCAACTTTAAGTACTTTTTCATCTAAACTTAAAACCTTGCTCTCTCTTTGATGCTCATCTATAACAAGATTAGAATTAGCAATCTTATCCTTATCAGTTTTAAGATTATCTGTAATAAAGTAAACACCTGCTGCAATTGAACTAATAACCAAAACCCCAGCTACTAATTCTAAAACTAAAGACTTCCCTACAACTGAAGTTGCGGTAGGATTAGGCTTAACAGATAATTCTGCACCAGCACTTGATACTATTGAACTCTGTATATTGCTCCAAATACTTGGGTCAACATTCGCCTCAAATCCTTCAAACGCTTGTTTGAAAACCTTATCTATATTTTCTAATCCTTTTTCCAATTTATATTATTTCTTCTTCAATTAATCTTTTTTGTAAAAACACTCTCGCTCTCGAAAATTGTGATTTAGATGTACTTACCGAAATGTTTAATTCCTCCGCAATTTCTTTATGCGAAAAACCTTCTATCACATACATATTAAAGACTGTTCTAAAGCCTGTTGGCATCTTTTGAATCACTTTCAGTAAATCCTCTGCCGATAAGATATCTATTACATTTTCATCATAATTAGGGAATTGATAATCTACTTTTTCTAAGTCAATATTATTGGTAAATTTCTTATTCTTCCTAATATTGTCTAAAGCAGTATTTACAATAATTTTTCTAATCCAACCTTCCAAAGAACCTTGGTGTTTATACATCTCTAACTTTTCAAAGACTTTAATAAACCCCATCTGCAATATATCCTGAGCCTCTTCCGAATCTTTAGCATATCTTAAACATACACCCATCATTCTTTTTGAATAGAACTCGAACAGCTGCTTTTGTGCCAGGGTGTCCATCTCAAGACACTTGTTGACTAATTGCTCTTCGTTCATTCTCATTATTCTTTGTTAAGATGGGTTTTTGCTAAAAAAGGTTGCATTAAACTTTAAAATTAAACAAAAAAAATGCGTATAGTCTAATTACAAGTACCTGAAACAACATGCATAATCCGATGTAGGAAGAGAACACTTGAGCTAACTATTAAAAGTTCCTGAAGGAAATTAATTTCGCTTGAACATCAATTTTCCTTAAAAAGGATTCGAAAATCTGTAAATCATTATTTGTATAAAAAACTCTTTCTCCTATACCAGAATCATTACTAAGTATATTTTCAGAACTCAATATCACTTGAGTTCTTTTTGCAACTGCTCTTCCTGAATCAATAATCACGATACTCTCTGGTACAATCTCTTTTATTAAAGGGATTAAAAACGGATAATGTGTACATCCTAAAACAATATTATCAACTCCAGCCTCTATCATTGGAAGTAGATATTTTATTAGCAATGGCTTTGTCTTTTCCATTTCTCCCGCCTCTATTAAACGCACTAAGTTTTCACCTTTAATCTCAACTAATTCTAAACTATCTCGAAACTGTTCAGCTGTTGACAAAAACAATTCGCTCTTAAGTGTTCCCTCTGTAGCCAAAACTCCAATCTTACCAGTTTTTGTTTGTAACGCTGCAGGCTTTATTGCAGGCTCAATCCCTATAATTGGAACATCAAACCGTTCTCTTAAAATAGATATTGCATTTGTAGTAGCAGTGTTACACGCTACTATTATTACTTTACAATTTAGTTCTAATAATAACTCTGTATTCTTTATACTTAACTGAATTATATCTTCTTTACTTTTTTCGCCATAAGGTGCATTTATACTATCTGCTAAATAAACAATTGATTCATTTGGAAGTAGTTCAATAATTTCTTTGCAAATAGACAAACCTCCTAAACCAGAATCAAATATCCCGATAGGTGAATTAGTAATATGTTTATTAGAATTTTTCACAATAAAAAAGCTCTTAAGAAATAACTTAAGAGCTTTAAAATTAAATTAAATATTTTTTAAATGATCCCTAATTTTGTTTTTACTTTTGGTAAGATATCATCTCCTTCTACCGAATAAAGCACAACACCAACACTAGAGTCAAGTATATAAGTATATCCATTCTCTTTAGCTACATCATTAATTGCTGTTTTAGCTTTATCAATAATTGGCTGCAACAATGCTTGTTCTTTCTTCTGTAAATCTGCTTCAGCAGTTTTTTGAAATTCTCCAATTCTTTTTTCTAAATCAGTTATTTCCTTAATCTTGTTATCTTTAATAATATCAGTCATAACTTCCTGTTTAGCCTGGAATTCACCTACTTTAGTTTCATATTCCTTTCTCATCGCATCCAACGTCACTTTTAATTGACCAGCATATTCCTCAAGATCTTTTTGAACTAATGTTCTTTCTGGCATTGCAGAAAGTAAATCATTTGAATTTATATGACCTATTTTAGCATCTTTTTGAGCTGTTACTGAAGTTGATAATGCAACCACAACCATTAATATTACTATCTTAAATACTTTCATCTTTTTTCTGTTTAATTAATTTTTAAATATATATATTATTATTTCGTTTCTCCTGGTTTATAACCCATTTTTTTTAGAACATCATCACTAATGTTATATTTAGGGTTTGTATACAGCATTGTTAAAGCACTAGCTTTATCAAACACTACACCAAGTTTTTTGTAATTTGCTATTGAACTAATAGCCTGATAAACATTATCTTGTAGCGGTTTTACCAACTCTTTCCTTTTTTGAAAAAGCTCCCCATTAACTCCAAATTTTTGTTTTTGATATTCTTTTGCTGCTTTTTCTTTTTTTACAATTTCATCTTCTCTTTTCAACTTCATATCCTCAGTTAGAAGAATCTGCTCTGCTTGATAATTTTTATACATCTTATCAATCTCAGAATATCTTCTTTCCAATTGTTTTTGCCATTCAACAGATAGCTTATCCAATTCGTCTTGAGCATCCTTATAGTCTGGAATGTTTTCTAAAATATACTCTGTATCAACGTACCCAAAATTTTGACTACTACCTACAATCGTAGTTGCCATAAGCAATAATACTAATCCTATTCTTTTTAAATTTTTCATAATAATTTCCTCCTTACTTTAGTCGCTGAATTATATTTACAGCGAACTTAACAGGCTACCATCCGTTTATACTTCCTCCTATACTAAAGTGTATTTCGGTTCTACTATTAGCGTCTGAGATTCCTGGTATATCATCTATTCGATAACCCCAATCCAATCCTAATAATCCAAACATTGGCATAAATATTCTTATACCTACACCAGCTGACTTATATACTTCAAATGGGTTAAACTCATCGAATCTTGACCATGCATTACCTGCCTCTCCAAATACCAAGCCATAAATTGTTGCACTAGGGTTTAAAGATAATGGATATCTTAATTCAGCCGTATATTTTGTAACAATAGATGCTCCTGAAGAAGGTGATAAATCTCCTGCGCCAAAACCTCTTAATGCTATTATTTCACTCGCTATATTTTGGTTAAACCCTGAAAGCCCATCACCACCTAAATAAAACCGTTCAAAAGGCGAAGTTCCCAAAGCACTATTAAATGAACCTAAATAACCGAATCCTGCTTTAGTATTTAATACTAATGCATGTTTATTATGTGTTAACTTAGAAAACCAAGAAGTCTGAAATTTCCACTTGTGATATTCAACGTATAAATTTCGCTCTTGAACCGATAACTCATTAATATCCCTTCCTTCAAAACGAACCCATGAATAAGGCAATGTGTGCTGCAATGTAAAAGTAGTCGTAGATCCTGTTGTTGGATATATTGGACTAGGTCCTGCTGAATTCCTTGAAAGCACGTGTCTAAAACTTAGATTGTTCGCAAACCCATCAGAAAAACCTGATAACAATCGATAGTTATCTAAAACATAATATCTAAAAGAGGCTTCATTGTATAAGGTGAAAAAATCATCAGGAAACTTCAACCTTCTACCCAATCCAACTGACATACCATAAGATTTAAAGGTTTGACTTATATCTCCTGAAGAAGAATGAAGCTTTGTATGATTTAAACTTACGCTTAATGAATTTGGCTTTCTCCCCCCTAACCAAGGCTCAGTAAATGACATGCTATATGACTGGAAACCAGTACCAGTTGATTGAGCTCTCAAGCTTAAACGCTGTCCATCTCCTGCAGGCAAAGGTCTCCAAGCTCCTTTTTTAAACAAATTACGTGCAGAAAAATTATTAAAAGAAACACCTAATGATCCTACAACTCTTCCTGCTCCAAAACCTCCCGATAGTTCAATCTGATCAGATGGTTTTTCCTCAACTAAGTACTCAATATCAACAGATCCATTCTCCTGGTTTGGAGATGGATTTACGCCCATAGTCTCAGGATTAAAATAACCCAATTGCATTAATTCTCTTTGAGTTCTAATAATATCTGATCGGCTAAATAACTCTCCTGGAAGAGTTTTTATTTCCCTTCTAATTACATGGTCATTCGTTTTATCATTCCCTACAATAGTAACTCTATTTACCCTTGCCTGTTTACCTTCGTAAATTCTAATTTCAAAATCTATAGAATCATTTTCAATCTTCACTTCAACGGGGTTTACTTGAAAAAACAAATATCCATCATCTAAATATAATGAACTAACATCTCTTCCTTTCTGATTCATAAATAACCTAGAATCTAATGTTGTTTTATTATAAACTTCTCCTTTTTTAATCTCTAAAATACGGTTTAGAACTTTTGTAGAATGAACGGTATTTCCTATCCATTTAATATCTCTAAAGTAATATTGACTACCCTCATCTATAGTTATATCAATGTTTAATCTTTTTTCGCTAATACGATAAGTTGTATCTGATGTAACTTTAGCATCTCGATACCCTTGCTCATTATATTTTGCAGCAATAGCGGGCTTATCCTTCTCATAATTATTTGGTATATATTTTGATGAAGAAAAAATATTATATGCTCTTGCTCTTTTTGTCTCACTCAATGAACGCCTAAGTTTACCTGATTTCATTGAATGATTTGCAATAAAGTTAATGTCCTTGATTTTAACTCTAGGTCCTTTTTTAATATCAATAGTTAAAATAACATTATTAGCTACAGTCGTATCTACCTTTTGAATAATTTCTACCTTGGCATCCAAAAATCCTTTCTTTACAAATATGTTTCTAACCTTATTATTTGTGTTGATTAATAGGTTTTCAGTAACAACTTTTCCTCTAACTAATTCAATTTCCTCTCTTAAATCTCTTTGTTTTCCTTTTCGAACACCCGTAAATCTAAATTTAGACAGGCGGGGCAATTCTTCAATATTTATATCTAAGAAAATTTTATCCCCCTCTATTTTGGTCGCCAGTAATGTGATGTTTCCAAATAGCTTTTGCTCCCATAAATTTTTTATCGCTTTAGTGATTTTATCACCTGGAACCTTTAGTCTTTCTCCAACAGACAATGCAGCTATTGATCTTATTGTTGATGGGTTAAAATAGTTCGTCCCTGAAATTGTTATCCCTCCAATTTCATACTCTTTAGGAGAAGAGTAATTAATATCATCCAATCCTGAATTAATGGAGAATTGCGCTTGAGTAAAAAAAGGCAATAAAAATGTTATTATTATATAGATATATTTTTTCATTAATTCTTTATTTGTTCACTAGTTAGTCCAAACCTTCTCTCTCTTTTTTGATAATCAACAATTGCTTCAAACAAGTCTTCTTTTGTAAAATCTGGCCATAACTTATTTGTAAAATATAATTCAGAATAAGCTATTTGCCACAATAAAAAATTACTCAATCTATATTCCCCACTAGTTCTTACTAATAACTCTGGATTAGGCATTGCTGATGTATCTAAACAATCATTTATTAAATCACTATCAATAGCATCAATATCAATCTTTTTATTAGACACTTCAGTCGCAATGCTTTTTACAGCTCTAACTATTTCAGATTTAGAGCTATAGCTTAACGCCAATACTAAATTTAGTCCTGTGTTATTTTTAGTTTTCTCCTTCGCTTTTTCAAGCTCTCGTTCACAATTAACTGGTAAGCTTGTTAAATCACCAATAGTCAATAATCTCACATTATTCTTATTTAAGGAAGTAACCTCATTACTAATTGTAGCTACTAATAGTTGCATTAGAGCTACCACTTCTATTTTTGGTCTATTCCAATTCTCCGTGCTGAAAGCATATAATGTAAGGTATTTCAAACCTACTTCCCCAGCCCCTTCAACTACACTTCGTACGGATAACACACCTTTTTTATGGCCAAATATTCTTGGCTTATTATGGCTTTTAGCCCACCTACCATTACCATCCATGATAATGGCAATATGATCAGGCACATCTGTTGTATTTATTTGAGATTTGAAATCCATTTTTTAAGTCGGGCAAAGATAGTATAAATACTAAAAACCAGGCATATTACACCTGTCCTTATGTGTTAAAATTTTATAATTTAAAGTTAAACCTACAATTGAATACCAATCATTATTCTGAGAATTACTTAATTGATAACCATCAGCATATTTTTTAGGGAGTCCATCCACTTTATCAGAAAATGTTTTTCTCATCCCCCACTCAATTGCAAGTCCCAAATTTTCGGAAAAGTTAAATTTAACCCCTAAACCAAATGGAATAGAAACTGAAATCAAATCGCTTTCCAAAACATCAAGACCACGTCCCCTTACTTCAGATTCAACCTTAAAGGCTGCTAACCCAATAAATACAAAAGGTGAAAATTTGGATGTTGCTCGATTATTAATTTGATAAGGAATGAAATTAAACTCTATAACCCCATAAGCCTCCCATAAATCAGATGAAAATGACAAATGACGATATTCAGATAAATCTGTTGATCGAACTTTATCTGTTGCTGTTAGTTTAGCGTAATTAACACCATATCTCAAAGCATATCTTTTATTAATGTTTTTACGATAAAACAATCCAATGCTAGACTTAGGCCCATTCATCATTTGCTTAGAAGGATTGATTTCTCCTACATAATAAGAAAGTCCTCCAGCGATCCCTAGATCAACGTTCTGACCTAAAACTGGAAAGCTTAAAAGCAAAGAACTCAAAAGTGTTATGTAATTAAACTTCATTTTTCATAATTATAAACGAAGTTTTTCGAAATAAATTTTGCTAGAGAAGATTTTTAGGGAGTAATTGTTAAAACTTTGGAAGAGTTCTTCTTCTTTGTGCAGGTTTATAATTAATAGATATGACACCTATCATATACGCATCATTCCTTGTCTTATTCCCTCTTTGTTGCGGCTCACCGAACGTCCCATTAACATAATCCCCAGAAGGATCCGAAAAGAATGCCGCCTCATCACTATAACCAGCACCAACAACACCACCCCCATCTGAATCGTAATAAACACCACTAACATCATCTATATAATCAGAAAATGTATGTCTCATTGCTAACTCTAAAGAAATTGCCCAAGAACCAAATTGTCTTGACCCATATCTCCCTCCTAATTCTCTTCTTACACCTATACCATAAGGCAATACCACAGTAAATCCAGTATAATCACTTGGTCCGCCAAGCTCTCCTTGTCCTTCCGTATTTAATGGCGCTAGTCTAACAGTTTCAGTTCCATTATCTCCTTTTGGATCAAACCAAATACCTCCGAATCCAGCTAAAGCATAAACTTCAAATCTGAACCAATTTTTCCCTTTAACACTTTTAAGACCACTCTTTTGTTTAATAATCATATACTCAGCCTGTGCAGAAAGCTCAACTATATTTGTTCTAAAATTTAATTGTCTACTAGCCCTTGCAGGCTCAGCAGTAAGGTTATCATTTCCACTAACTTTCACATAGTACAAATTACCTTTAACAAACCAATCTTTTGCTAATTGATATCTGTATCCAAGACCTAAGGCATAACGTGTTGCTTTATTTTCATAATCCACAAGACCATTAGCTCCTTGTTGATTCCTGCCTCCTAAATCTCCAAGAAAATTAGTCGCTCCGAAGCCAAAAGAATATTCAACTTTTTGTCTTTTCCATTTTTGCGCCTGAGTAAAAACTGGCAACATTAGAATGGTCAATATTAATACAATTACTTTTCTCATATCTCTACATTATTATGGAGTGTTTGCAAATATATCATTTAATTTAAAACTATCAAAGTTTATAACTCAGCTAACTAATAGTTACGTTTATCATGCCCCCAAATTAATTTACTTCTAAGTGTTTTTAAAAAACTGTGATTCTTTAAACGAAGAATGTTTATTTGGTGTAATGATTTTGTTATTTTCAACTCCATAGACAGTGGTACCGTTAAAGATCGGGAATCTAAAGCTACTAAAAAGTTGTCAGTTCTCCCTTTTATTTTTAAAGTCAACTCCGTTTCATCAGGAACAACAACAGGCCTCACATTTAAATTATGAGGAGCTATAGGGTTAATAATAATATTACCTGAGCCAGGCAAAATAATAGGCCCATTACAACTTAAAGAATACGCAGTTGAACCAGTAGGCGTCGAAATTATAATTCCATCTGCCCAGTATGAGTTTAAAAATTCTCCATTAAGATAAACCTGAATGGTTATCATTGAGGAGGTATCTTTTTTTTGTAAGGTTATTTCATTTAAAGCATAATTTACCTCTCCAAACAAATTGTTCTCGGTTTCTAAACTCAAAAGTGTTCTTCGATCCAAATCAAAATCTCCTGTAAGAATAGCATCAATAGCGAATTCAATCTCTTCTGTAGTAATACTTGTTAAAAATCCTAACCTCCCAGTATTTATTCCAAATATCGGAATATTACTATCTCTAACATACGTAATTGTTTTTAGCAGGGTTCCATCTCCTCCAATACTAAACAGGTAATTGACCCCATCCATATCAAGATGGTCTTTAAATATTTTAAGCCTATCGTCTAGCGCTATTCTCTCACTTAAATCTTTATAAAAACTTTCACACACCACCACATCAACATCCTTATTCAATAAATCTTGAAATAAGACCTGAATAAATGACAAGTAATTATCTTCTAACCTTTGACCGTAAATTGCAATTTTCACTTTCTATATATTTATGCTGTAAAATTAATCATAATTTTAAATTGGGGCTATAAAGTGTAAAAAGAGTCCTTTTTCATTCAATCGATTAATTGAATACTCCATCCTTAATACTAAATCATAATAACTTACAAAGTCAAGCGATAATCCGCCTCCATACAATACTGTATTAGACAAATAATTGTTTTGCTGTTTATTTTTTAAATCCGCATACCCAGCATCAAAATATGCTCCTAAATAAATGTTTAGTGGAATTTTATTAAATTTCTCAAACCGTATTGCTCTAACATTAAACACTTTATTTTTTAACAATGAATAACGGAGTTGCAGTTTTGTTAAACCATAATTTTCTCCATTTACCACATAAAGTTCATAACCTCTTACCAAATCATTTCCAAAAGCAAACCCACTTTGCAAATAGTAAGGTGAATCTTTTACGGTAAACTTAGCCTTTACTGAACTTGCAAAATAAATATTATCTGATAGTGGCCAAAACTTTTTTAAGTGAGAAGTCATATAAAATGAATTCAACCCCGAAAGAACTCCTATACCATCTTTAAAAAATTTAATATCAAAATAACTTCCGTCTGTTGGATAGTTTTTTACATCTCGCTTATCCCACTTAAAAGAATATTTTAAACCAAAATACTGCATTTTGTTTTCACCTTTAAATAAATAATTATCATTAAGACTTAGTACCGAATCGGAGATGCTTACATCAGAATAATTTAAATTTAAATTGTGTTTATTGTACAACTTTGGACGAAGTTCATAGCCAATAGTAGAATGTATTTCTTTTTGCACATATTCAGTTTTCGACCGATAAAAATCTCTGGAATTATCTGATACTGCATAAGAAACTTCTCGATTTCGACTATAAGAGAACATCGCATTTAAGCCATTAGTCTTTCTTTTATTTACATAGGGAACTTCATATTTTACACCTAATTTTTCGGTGTACCCTCCTTGAAATAAAAACGATAATATTTCTTTTCGTCCCCTAAAATTTTGTTTAGATAGATACAATCCATAATTAGCCCTATCAAAATCCTTTTCTGCCCACCACGTATTAAAATTAGCTTCTTGTATTTTGAAAATTGGAATAGGCCACCAATACCAGCGCTCTTCTACAGTTATAAATATTGATATGTTTTGGTCATCAAAGTAAACAGGATCAACCGCAACAAAATTAAAAAGCGAAGTGTTTAGCAAGTTATTTCTCACCCTGTCTAACTCACTACTCAGATTTTCTGACTGGATAGTATCGTATATACTAAAAGGAATTTCTCTAAGAATTATACTTGCTTTAGTTATTTTATTTCCAATTATTTTAACCTCTTTTACAACAGTATAGTCGCTTGCCTCTTGAGCAAAAATGACAGAAACCTCTTGAAAAAAAAAGAGTACAACAAAGAATTTAAATGTATTGGTTAACATTTTAGGGATTTAAAAAACGCATAAATTCATCGTATTTATTTTGAAGATTTTCATGGTATTCGCTTTCATTATAAGATGCTAACACTACATAATTAAATCGCTCAAACGTATGAAGAATTCTACTTATTTCTGTTTTGTTTATTTTTAAAGTAACCTCGAGTTTTGTTGAATCTGGATGGGAAGTAATAAATGACGCCAACACTTTAGCATCATCCGACTCAACCATTCTAGCAATTTCAGATAAAGAATAGTCTTTCACATTAACCTCTAATGTTAAAATACTTCCTGCATTTGCAATAGAAACGACCTTAGACAAGCTGTTTACAATGATTTTACTTGTAATTACTCCTAAATATTGGTCGCTACTATTTACTACCGGCAAAACATCAATATCATTTTCTACCATAGTAGAAACCACTTCAAACATGTGTTGATTATCTTGTACAAATGGCTTCAATAAGTTAAATCTGAAACTTTCAATCACTCCATCAACATTATTACTGTCCAATAAATTAGACTCGCTAATCAATCCAAGATATTTCCCATCTTTAACAATTGGAAGTTCCGTTGTTTTAAATTCTTCCATCCAATCTAACGCTTTATTTCCAGTGTCGGAAAGCTTTAACGATGGTATATCGTAAGATATTAATTCTGAAGCAATCATATTCATT
>Ga0307996_1000005_pt1 | contig 66445 bp, 70 predicted proteins | sample Davwhametageno35_FD_203143 | JGI IMG/M metagenome (GOLD analysis project Ga0307996, IMG submission 203143) | Marine microbial communities from Davis Island wharf, Antarctic Ocean - #35 | ecosystem: Environmental > Aquatic > Marine > Unclassified | place: Antarctic Ocean: Davis Island wharf...
AAATATTAACTATGATTATTAATAATTAAATTTTCTAATTATTATTGTAAAATTATAAATTTTCATATTTACCAACAAAATATTTTACTATTGACAGTGGAAATTAGAATTAAATAATATATAGAATTTAAATAAATTTTTTTCAAGTTAAAGGCTGATGGCAAAATTCAATTATTCAAACTTATAAAATATAAAATGTACTTTTATTAATCATAAATAAAACAATCAAAAATGCTTCCAAATAATAGAATCGGAAATTTACTAATTATAATTGCTTTGGGAAGTGGTATTGGATTTCTCGGACAAAAATACCAGGTATTCGGATCAGAAAATATTGAACCCGTTTCAAATAAAGTTGAATTAAACCAAAATGCAGTAAATTTACGAATAACTTACGGCCGTTTTCTAGAATACTTAGAAATGGGCTGGGTTAAACAAGTTGATTTATACGACAATAGTCGAAATGCAATTGTTCAAGTGTCAAACCCTAAATTAGGTGACCGAGCGCAAACAATGCGAGTAGAAATACCCGTTGGAGCATCACAATTAATTCAAAAATTAAAAGAGTATAATATCGATTTTGATGCACACCCTCTAGAAAGTAAGAATATTTTTGTAACTATTATAAGTAATACACTTTTACCTATAATTTTCATTGCGGGTTTACTTTATTTATTTCAAAATTCAGAAAATTTTGGTGGTGGCGACGGACAAGGAGGGGCAATGGGACTTGGAAAATCTACAGCACGCTTTGAAAAGGAACCAGATACAGGTGTTGGTTTTAAAGACATTGCCGGAATTGATGAAGCAAAAGCAGAATTTGAAGAAATTGTTTCTTTCTTAAAAGAACCAGAAAAATATACTATTGTTGGGGCAAAGATACCTAAAGGAATTCTTTTAGTAGGACCACCTGGAACTGGTAAAACATTATTAGCGAAAGCAATTGCAAGTGAAGCTAATGTACCATTTTTTAGTGTCGCAGGCTCAGAATTTGTTGAGATGTTTATTGGTATAGGAGCGTCAAGAGTACGAGATCTATTTAAAAAAGCTTCAGAAAATGCACCGTGTATTATATTTATTGATGAGATTGATGCCGTTGGAAGAGAAAGAGGAGCAGGTGTTGGTGGGGGTAATGACGAACGGGAACAAACTCTGAATCAATTACTAACAGAAATGGATGGATTCAAAGAAAATAAAGGTGTAATCGTTGTGGGGGCTACAAACCGTGCTGATATTTTAGATGCTGCTTTACTAAGACCTGGCCGATTTGATAGACAAATAACTGTTAATCTACCCGACCGATTAGGACGAGTTGAGATCTTAAATGTTCATGCTCGAAATAAACCTATCAGTAAAGACGTTTCATTAGTTCAATTGGCAAACAGAACACCGGGATTCTCGGGTGCAGATTTAGCAAATTTATTAAACGAAGCAGCTATATTAGCAACACGTTATAAAAAATCTAGCATTACTAAGAAAGAGGTTAATGATGCAGCAGATCGAATTATTGGTGGAATTGCGGGGACTCCACTCGAAGATACTAAGAATAAACGTTTAATTGCCTACCATGAAGTAGGTAGAGCTATTACAGGTTCAGTTTTAAAATCTCATGATGAAGTGGAAAAAATTACGGTAACTCCACGAGGAAATTCTAAAGGTTTAACTTGGTTTACCCCTGAAGAAGACCAAACGTTACTTTCAAGATCTGCTTTATTAGCAAGGATTATCGGAACTTTAGGTGGTAGAGCATCAGAATTAGTTGTATTCGGTGAAGCCGAATTAACTACTGGTGGAAGTGGAGAATTACAACAGGTAACAAATTTAGCACGACAAATGGTAACGAGATTTGGAATGTCCAATATTGGTCCGATGGTTCTTGAAGATGAAAATACGGGTCAAGTTTTCTTAGGAGGAAATATGGCAAATGACGCACCATCGACAGAAAATCTTTCAGACCGAATTGATAATGAAGTTCGTAAAATTATTGATTATTGTGAAGATAAAGCTATTGAGATTATCATTGATAATCGTGTCATAATTGATTTAATTGTTGAAAAATTACTTAATGTTGAAACAATGGATGGTGAAGAATTCCGAGAATTATTAAGCATGTACACTGTTTTACCAACTAAAAACACTCCATATGTTTCGAAATTTACCTAAAACTCTTAAAAATTTAAATTAATTAATTTAGCTTCATAAACATATGGCAAAAAAAAGTTTAATTGAACGTGAAAAAAAACGCCTTTTATTAACAAAGAAATATGCAGTAAAGCGACAAAAATTGTTAGAACAATTTGCAAAAGCTGAAGATTTTGATTCAAAACTTGAAATACATTCGAAAATTCAAAAATTACCCAATAATAGTTCAAAAACCCGCATTCGAAATAGATGCTGGAAAACAGGCCGTCCAAGAGCGTATTTCCGTGATTTTGGTTTATCACGACATGTTTTCCGAGAAATGGCTCACCAAGGTTTACTACCAGGAATAACAAAATCAAGTTGGTAGATATTGGATTAAACTATCTTTTTCTTCCTTAGAATCAAAGAAATATATCATTTATTTAACTTAAGAGGTTTAATTTCATTATGATTTATGATTCTCAAATTTACATTGCATTATTTATTGCTTTAGTTGCTAGTCTTCTAGCAATTCGTCTAGGTTCAACACTTTATCAGTAAAAATTATTTATAAAATTAGAAAGAATCCTTTAATTATAAATTATGGTTATAAAAGACTTAAAAAAACTTAGCTCGCCTGTTTTTCCTTTCACAGCAATTGTAGGTCAAGAAGAAATGAAATTAGCTTTACAATTAAATGTAATAGATCCGAAAATCGGTGGTGTTATGATTATGGGTGATCGTGGCACGGGTAAATCAACAACCATAAGAGCAATTGCTGATTTATTACCAGAGATTGAAATTGTAAAGGATGACCCTTTTAACTCTGACAAATCTGACTTAGATTTAATGGGTAATGAAGTTAAGATAGCTATTCAAAATAACATAAATTTAGAAAGCGAATTTATCAAGACTCCTATGATCGACCTTCCTCTAGGTGCTACTGAAGATCGAGTTTGTGGAACAATTGATATTGAAAAAGCTTTAACAGAAGGGATTAAAGCTTTTGAACCGGGTTTATTAGCTAAAGCAAATCGTGGGTTACTTTATGTGGATGAAGTTAATTTATTAGATGACCACTTAGTAGATATTTTGTTAGATTCTGCTGCTTCCGGTTGGAATACAGTTGAACGTGAAGGGATATCAATACGTCATCCTGCTAGATTTGTACTGATTGGTTCCGGTAACCCTGAAGAAGGAGAATTACGACCACAGTTATTAGATCGGTTTGGTATGCATGCAGAAATACGGACAGTAAAGGATCCTTTATTACGTGTAAAAGTAGTAGAAGAAAGAACGTCTTTTGATCAATCTCCCGAATTATGGATTGAAAATTATGCTGGCGAACAAGAAGAATTACGAAAACAAATTCTTGAAGCTCAATCTGTATTACCAAACGTTGAATTGGACTATGAGTTAAGAGTTAAAATTTCAGAAGTTTGTAGTAAATTAAATGTGGATGGGTTAAGAGGTGACATTGTAACAAATCGTGCTGCTAAAGCTTATGCAGCTTATGATGGTCGTACTAAAGTGAGTATAAATGATATTAGTAAAATAATTACACTTTGCTTGCGTCATCGATTAAGAAAAGATCCTCTAGAATCGATTGATTCTGGTGACAAAGTTTTAAAAGTATTTAACGAAATATTTGAAATTGAATAGTACGAAATTTTACTAATAACTTTTAACTTGGGTTAAAATATATTAGATGAGTCAAAATTAAAGCTAGTTTCTAGTTTTAAGTAAAGGTGAGTATTTATCTATAAACAAAGATTGAAGAGAGTGTTAAAAAGTTATGTCGTTAAATTTCTAGAGAGCCGTATGCGGTGAAAACCGCACGTACGGTTCGGGAACAGACTTCTTTTTTTGAAGTAGAAAGTTGTCGAGTTTCATCCAGCGTGGCCAAATGATTTATTATATGTTTTTCCTGTTTGTATTTTAGGAACATTTGCTTGCTGTATTGGGTTAGGTGTTATGGCTCCAACTCAATTAGGTGAACCAGCAGATCCCTTTAATACACCATTAGAAATTTTACCTGAATGGTACTTTTTCCCTACATTCAATTTACTAAGAGTTTTACCTAATAAGTTATTAGGTGTTTTAGCTATGGCTGCTGTACCAGCAGGTTTAATAACAGTTCCATTTATTGAAAATGTTAATAAATTTCAGAATCCATTCCGACGTCCTATTGCAAGTTTAGTATTCATTTTTGGATTCTTTTTTGCATTATGGTTTGGTATTGGTGCATGTTTACCCATTGATAAAGCTGTATCTTTAGGATTTTGGTAAATTTAAAAGTAATAACCAAGAAAATTTTTTTGGTTATTACTTTTAAAATATAAGATTAAACTAGACGATAATTCTTAATTTTTATCCCCATAAATAAGAAATAAAGGTATTAAAGAATGCCTTTATACATTGTAGGCAATATAAAAAGTTGACGTTAATTTAATATTTGTAGCTTATCTTTTTACTATAGAAAATGACTACACCAAGAATTATTTCTTAATGTAGTCATTTTTTAACCGAAAATCTAATAAATCTTATTAAAGAAATTTATTTTTCCCGAATTTATATTAAGCTGGCTCTTCAGTATAATTGTAACGGTATGATTCTGGTGCTGCCGCTACGCTATAACTCTTAATACTGTAAGTTTGGATACGACCTGGACCGTCTGTACGATCTAAGAAGAAACCAGGTTCGAAAGCTGGACGGCTAACGATAAATGAGCAAGCACAACTTTCTGTACCATAACTAGCATCAAATGCATTCATACGGATATAACCCGGTTTTGATGCTTTACGAGCTTCATTTAATTCAAACATTACAGATGCAACATCTTTAATATCGAATAATGGTAAACCCCATAATTCCCAGTAACTATTACGTGGATGTGGATCATCAGTCCATTCAACGTTCATTGCCCAACCTTTACTTATGCAGTAAGCAACTTGTTTTTCGATTTGTTCATCAGTTAAATCAGGTAAAAAAGAGAAGCAACCTTGTGTAAGTCTCACTATTCAAATACTCCTTTAAGTTATTTTTTATAAAAGTAATGCAGATTATTATACGTTTTCAGTAGGTGTTTCAGCGAAATCAGATGTATCAGTAGAAGTATAGTTGAAACTGATATCTTTCCATAAATCTAACGCTGTTTGTAAAGGACCACATGTTTTAGCAGCATCACGTAAAATTTGAGGACCAACATCACTGTTAAAGTAGTCAGCACCTTCATTACGAGCTAGAACCATTGCTTCTAAAGCAACACGGTTAGCAGTAGCACCCGCTTGGATACCATCTGGGTGACCAATTGTTCCACCACCAAACTGTAAAACTACATCATCACCTAGATAATATAATAATTGATGCATTTGACCACAATGAATACCACCAGAAGCTACTGGTAAACATTTTCTTAAACTAGCCCAATCCATCTCAAAGAAGATACCAAATGGTAAGTTAATATCTAAAGTAGTTAGACGTAAAACGTCATAAAAACCTTTAATCATTAAAGGATCACCTTCTAATTTACCTACTACTGTACCTGCGTGGATATGATCTACACCAGACATACGCATCCATTTACAAATCACTCGGAAGTTAATACCATGATTTTTTTGACGTGCATAAGTTGAGTTACCTGCACGATGTAAATGTAAGATTAAATCGTTTTCACGAGCCCAGATAGCAATTGTTTGAATTGCTGTGTAACCCATTACTAAATCGATCATGATGATTACTGAACCAACTGATTTAGCATATTCAGCACGCTTAACAACTTCGTCATATGTACCAGCTGTAACGTTTAAATATGAACCTTTAACTTCACCTGTTGCAGCTGAAGCACGGTTAATACCTTCCATACAATATAAGAAACGCTCTCTCCAACGCATAAATGGTTGAGAGTTAATATTCTCATCATCTTTTAAGAAGTCTAATCCACCTTTTAATCCTTCATAAACTACACGACCGTAGTTTTTACCAGATAAACCTAACTTAGGTTTTACAGTAGCACCTAATAATGGAGCACCATATTTGTTTAAACGTTCACGTTCTACAACAATACCTGTTGCAGGACCTTGGAACGTCTTTAAGTAAGAATGAGGAATACGCATATCTTCTAAACGTAAAGCTGAAACAGCTTTAAAACCGAATACGTTACCAATGATAGACGCAGTTAAGTTAGCTAAAGAACCTTCTTCAAATAAATCACATTCATATGCGATAAAAGCGAAGTATGAATCAGTACTACTAGGAACTGGATCTACACGGTAAGCTTTAGCACGGTAACGTTCACATGCTGTTAATAAATCTGTCCAAACAACTGTCCAAGTCGCTGTAGAAGATTCACCAGCTACTGCTGCTGCTGCTTCTACGGGATCTACACCAGGTTGTGGTGTAATACGGAAAAGTGCAAGAATATCTGTTGATTGTACTGAGTATGAAGCATCCCAGTAACCCATTTTAGCATATGGAATTACACCAGATTCGTAACGGTCACTTTTAATTCGAGTCCGTTCTGATACAGAAGAGTTAGATTCGCTAGCCATTTATTTCTCCTAAAAAAAAAAAAAACAAGATATATAATAGATATAACTAACTTACATAAAATTAGTTCTATTGGTTGAAACAATATGAACAACCTTATTATTAAATATAACAGTAGTTTATAATATGTAGTGTATATTATTGTTTAATAGTACTATAACTTTTTAGAATATAAATAAATAATTGTGGTAACGTTAACATGATTAAATAATTTATTTATAATATTAACTATATATGAATTATTTAATTATTCATTTTAACAATATTAATTAATTTGAACATATGAGTAATAATCAATCAAATAAAACTTTAGACACCAATATAACTAAATTAGTAAATCAACCTTACAAGTATGGATTTTCTACAAAAATTGAAAAAGATATTATTGAAAAAGGATTAAACGAAAATGTTATTCGATTAATTTCGAAAAAAAAAAATGAACCAGAATTTCTCCTAAATTTCCGCCTGAAGGCCTATAAAAAATGGAAACAATTAACTTCACCTCAATGGGCAAAATTAAAGTTTTCAGAAATCAATTACCAAAATATCATATATTATTCAGCTCCAAAATTAAAAAAGAAAATTAAAAGTTTGGATGAAATTGACCCAGAATTACTAAAAACATTTGAAAAGCTTGGCATTTCATTAACTGAGCAAAAACGTTTAACAAATGTTGCTATAGATGTTGTATTTGACAGTGTTTCAATTGCAACAACTTTCAAAGAAGAATTAGCTGATTATGGTGTTATTTTTTCTTCTATCTCTGAAGCTATTGAAGATTACCCAGATCTTATTAAAAAATATTTAGGAACAGTTGTACCCATTGGTGACAATTATTTTTCTGCCTTAAATTCAGCTGTTTTTACTGATGGTTCTTTTTGTTACATTCCGAAAAATGTTAAATGTCCCATGGAATTATCAACATATTTTCGGATCAATGATCAAAATTCTGGACAATTTGAGAGAACTCTAATTATAGCAGATGAAAATAGTACTGTCAGTTACTTAGAAGGATGTACCGCTCCCCAATATGATAATAACCAATTACATGCTGCTATTGTTGAATTAATTGCCTTTGAAAATGCCACAATTAAATACTCAACCGTTCAAAATTGGTATGCAGGAAACGAGTTAGGAGAAGGTGGGGTTTATAATTTTGTAACGAAAAGAGGTTTATGTGCAGGGAATAATGCAAAAATTTCCTGGACACAAGTTGAAACTGGATCAAATATTACATGGAAATATCCTAGTTGCTTGTTAGTTGGTAATAATTCAATGGGTGAATTTTATTCTGTTTCTTTAACTAATAATTATCAACAAGCTGATACTGGAAGTAAAATGATACACATCGGTAAAAATAGCCGTAGCCAAATTGTATCAAAAGGAATTTCCGCGGGAAAATCAAAAAATACTTACCGAGGACTTGTGAATATTACAAATAAAGCTGTAGGAGCCCGAAATTATTCCCAATGTGATTCTTTGTTAATTGGTAATTTGTCTAATTCAAATACTTTTCCATTTATTTCTGTACAGAATTCTACTACTAAAGTTGAACATGAAGCTTCAACTTCAAAAATTGGGGAAGAGCAAATTTTTTATTTCTTACAACGTGGAATATCTTTAGAAAAAGGGGTTGAATTAATGATTAGTGGATTTTGTAAAGATGTCTTCACACAATTGCCCTTAGAATTTGCCGAAGAAGCAGATCGTTTACTAAGTTTAAAATTAGAAGGAAGTGTTGGTTAATGAATAAAAATTTAATTCTAGAGATTAAAAATCTAAGAGCATCCATTAATAAAAATGAAATTCTAAAAAACTTGAACTTCCAGGTTAACAAAGGAGAGATTCATGCAATTATGGGTCCAAATGGCTCTGGAAAAAGCACACTGTCGAAAGTTCTAGTTGGACATCCAGCGTATGAAGTGATTAGTGGTGAAATTTTATTCAAAGGAATAGATATTTTAAATCTAGAACCTGAAGAACGCTCAAATTTAGGGATATTCTTAGCTTTTCAATATCCAATAGAGATTCCTGGTGTTAGTAACGAAGATTTTTTACGATTATCTTATAATTCTAAAAGGCGCTTTGAGAATAAACCTGAGGTAACTCCACTTGAATTTATAGCTGTTATAAATGCAAAATTGGAGTTAATTGGTATGTCAACTGTTTTTTTAGGAAGAAATGTTAATGAAGGATTTTCTGGGGGTGAAAAAAAGCGTAATGAGATTTTACAAATGATTTTATTAGACTCAGAATTATCCATTTTGGATGAAACAGACTCTGGCTTAGATATTGATGCCTTGAAAATTATTTCCAAAGGAATTAATACATTTATGAAAGAAGATAAAGCAATCATTCTTATTACTCATTATCAACGTTTATTAGATTATATAAAACCAGACTTTGTACATGTTATGCAAGATGGAAAAATTATAAAAACTGGAACAGCGGATTTAGCTAAAGAACTTGAAACAAGAGGTTATGAGTGGTTAAAATAAATAAATAAGAGTTTTTAAATAAAAATAAACCTAAACTAAAAAATAAATGGTTACAATAGACATTGTTCCTGTATATTTTTTAATATTGGGTAATTTACTAAATTAGTTAAATTTTATGTACCCAGATAATTTTTATTCAAGTACGTTTACATTATTAGCTGAGGCAGAAGTAGGAAAGCATTTTTATTGGAATATAGGTGGGTTTTTAGTACACGCCCAAGTTCTAATAATAATCTGGTTTGTTATCGCACTTTTATTATTATTCTCGATTCTTGGCACACGTAATGCTGAAAGAATTCCAAATAGTTTTCAAAATTTTACTGAACTAGTATTAGATTTTGCTGTTGACATTCCAAGAGAGCAAATTGGTGAAAGTTTTTATAAAGAATGGGTACCATTTGTTAGTACTTTATTTTTATTTATTTTTGGTTGTAACTGGATTGGTGCTATTGTCCCATGGAAATTAATCTCACTTCCGTCAGGAGAATTAGCTGCGCCAACCAATGATATTAATACAACTGTTGCATTAGCACTATTAACTTCTTTTGCTTATTTTTACGCAGGTTTAAGTAAAAAAGGATTTGGTTACTTTAAACGATATATTGAGCCACTTCCACTTCTTTTACCCATTAATATTTTAGAAGATTTTACCAAACCGCTATCATTAAGTTTTCGGTTATTTGGTAATGTATTAGCTGATGAATTAACAATTACTGTATTAACATCTTTAGTACCGTTGATAATTCCATTACCAATAATGCTATTAGGAGTTTTTGCAGGTTCTGTACAAGCTCTAATTTTTTCAACGTTAGCGGCTGCATATATTGCAGAAGCTCTAGAATAAATTAGTATTAAACCTCATTTTCTATAAAATCATATTATATATTTACATTTATTAATTAAAATTTATTATGGATTCTATTATTTCTGCTGCATCTGTTATAGCTGCTGGTTTAGCGATTGGTTTAGCTGCTATAGGTCCTGGAATTGGTCAAGGTAATGCTGCTGGTCAAGCGGTTGAAGGTATTGCTCGTCAACCTGAATCAGAAGGCAAAATTCGTGGTACTTTACTATTAAGTTTAGCATTTATGGAAGCGTTAACAATTTACGGTCTTGTAGTTGCTTTAGCATTATTATTTGCTAATCCATTTACTGGTTAAGTAGATTTTAAAATATTAATTTTAATAAAAAAATTATGCAAGTGCAACCCAATAGCTTTAAAAGCTATTGGGTTGCACTTATTTCTCAAAAAATTTAATTCTATAGTATAAAACATATAGATTTTATATGGTTAATTTTTCGATATTACTTTCAAGTTCAGAAACTACTGGTCCAGGCGGCTTATTTGATTTTAATGCAACTTTAGGTTTAGTTGCAATTCAATTCATTTTATTAATGCTAGTTCTTAATATAGTTTTATATACACCATTATTAGCTATTATTGAAGAACGCAAAGAATTTATTTTAAAAAATCTTGCAAAGGCATCAGAAATGTTAGCAGAAGCTAATAAATTAGAAACACAGTACAAATTTGAATTAAATAATGTACGCAAAGAAACACAATTAGAAATTACAAATTCACAAAAAATTTATAAAGAAATTTTAGAAATTGAATTAGGAATTTCGCAAATTTATATCGATAAGTTCTTAAACAATCTTACAAATGATCTTCAAGAAAATAAAAATAAAATATTAAATAATTTAGATAGTATAGTTCAATCTTTATGCTTAGAGATTGAGACTCGCTTATCGATTTAAATTTTTTGTTATAAGGTAATTTTTCTTGTTACTAAGAGAATAATTTACATAAAAACTTTAAAACATGCAAAATTCTGATCAAATTTTTACATTACTTGCTGTAAATGAAGGTTTTGGTTTAAATCTTGATATTTTAGAAACTGGCTTACTTAATATTATTGCTTTGGTTGCAATTTTAATTTTTGCTGGTCGACCATTCGTTGGTTCATTATTAGAAGAACGTAAAGCTGAAATTGAGAATGGTATTCAAGATGCAGAAAAACGTTTAAATGATGCAACGCGAAGATTAGATGAAACAAGAAAACAATTAAATCAAGCAAATATATTGATTGATGAAATAAAAACTGAAACAAAAACAACAAAAAAAGTTTTGCTAAAGACTGAAGTTTCTGAAACTAAGAAAAATTTAGCAGCACGCTTCAATAAAGCGATCGTGAATTTTCGTTCTAAGGAAAGACAAGTATTTGTCGAAGTTAAACAACAAATTATTTTATTATTGTTGAAACGAACTTTAATACGAGCGAAAGAAACATTTAGTATAAAGCAGCGTGCAAAAACACTAATTAATGAAACTATTAATAAATTAGAAGGAGATTTACTATGAGTAAAAATCCTGCGGAAACAAAAATCGCAATTCCTTATGCCCGTGCTTTATATGATTTCTCAATTGAACAGAATTTAATGCATCAGATTACATCTGATTTCCAAAGTTTAAGTGTACTTTTAAATAAAACGGTTGATTTAACAGATTATCTTCAAAACCCGATTATTAGCCAAGTTGCAAAACAAGAACTTTTAGAAAAAACATTAAAATCAAAATTAAACGGAGAAACCTTTAAGTTTCTAAGTATATTGGTAAAACGAAAACGGATTAATTTAATTGAACCTATTATCCAAAATTATTTAAATCTAGTTTATGAATTAGCGTCAATTAAAATGATTGAAGTTTCTAGTGCTTTTGCATTTACCAACTTACAAAAAAATACGTTAATCAAAAAATTAAAAAAGATTACCAACGCAAGAGAAATACAATTAATTATTAATGTAGATTCAACGCTTATTGGTGGTTTTTTCATTAAAATAAATTCGAAGGTAATTGATCTTACTGTTAAAAATCAGTTACAACTTTTAGCTAAATACTTAGATAGTGTTTTAGAAATTTAAAATCAACTAGACTCTTTTATTAATTTTTATCTTAAAATAATACAATGGTAAGTATTCGTCCAGACGAAATTAGTAATATTATCCGTGAGCAAATTGAACAATACGGTCAAGATGTAAAGGTAGATAATATTGGTACTGTATTACAAGTTGGTGATGGTATTGCACGTGTTTATGGTCTTGACCAAGTAATGAGTGGTGAACTTTTAGAGTTTGAGGATAAGACAATTGGTATTGCACTTAACTTAGAAAATGACAATGTTGGTGTAGTACTAATGGGTACTGGTCGTCAAATTTTAGAAGGTGGTACTGTAAAAGCAACAGGTAGGATTGCTCAAATTCCTAGTGGTGACGAATTTTTAGGTCGAGTAGTAAATCCTTTAGGAGTTCCAATTGATGGTAAAGGTGATATTAAAGAAAATGAAACTCGTTTATTAGAAGCAATGGCACCAGGTATTATTAGTCGTAAATCAGTATGTGAACCTTTACAGACTGGTATTACTTCGATTGATGCCATGATTCCTATTGGAAGAGGTCAACGAGAGTTAATTATTGGCGATCGCCAAACTGGTAAAACTGCAATTGCAGTGGATACAATTATTAACCAAAATCAAGAAGACGTTGTTTGTGTTTATGTTGGTATTGGTCAGAAAGCTTCGACAATTGCACAAGTTGTAAATGTTTTAGAAGAGCGAGATGCGATGCCATATACAATTATTGTAGCGGCAAGTGCAAATGATGCTGCAACATTACAATATATTGCACCATATGCTGGCGCAGCATTAGCTGAATACTTTATGTATAAAGGAAAAGCAACTTTAGTTGTTTATGATGATTTAACTAAACAAGCAATGGCTTATCGTCAGATGTCATTATTACTACGTCGTCCTCCCGGACGTGAAGCATACCCAGGTGATGTTTTCTATTTACATTCACGTTTATTAGAACGTGCTGCTAAATTAAGTGATGCACTAGGTGGTGGTAGTATGACGGCATTACCAATTATTGAAACTCAAGCAAGTGACGTATCAGCTTATATTCCAACGAATGTAATTTCGATTACTGATGGTCAAATCTTCTTGTCAAATGATTTATTTAATGCTGGTATTCGTCCGGCAATTAATGTTGGTATTTCCGTTTCTCGTGTTGGTTCAGCTGCTCAAACAAAAGCTATGAAAGCAGTTGCTGGAACATTGAAGTTAGAATTAGCTCAATTTGCTGAATTAGAAGCTTTTTCTCAATTTGCATCTGATTTAGATGAAGCTACTCAAAAACAATTAGCACGTGGTACTCGTTTACGTGAATTATTGAAGCAACCACAAAATTCTCCATTATCGGTTGCAGAACAAATTGCTATCATTTACTGTGGTATTAATGGTTATTTAGATGATTTAGAAGTTTCAAACGTTCAAGCTTATTGTGCAACATTACTTAGTTATATTAAATTAACTAAGACAGCTTATGTTGATGCTTTAAAGTCTTCTGATAAATTTAATGAAGAAGTTGAAACATTATTAAAAGAAGCAATTACTGAATCGAAAGCTGCATTTTCATAAGATTAATTTCTTATAAAGTGTAACTATCTTTTTCCATCTTATTTGCATAAAAATATTCCTTAAAAATTAGAGCACTTAATACTTTTTAAGATATTTTTATGCAAACAAAATATAAATTATATGGTAATTCGTATTAACATATAAATTTTTTTATCTGAATTCTTATACTTCTTTTTCTATATCAAATTTTATTAATTAAATAATTTTTAGAATATTCAGTTATAATAGTATTATAGCTAACTTTTTTCTAGTTTAATTGTAAGAAAGTCAAAAAACATTACGTAAATTTAAGGAATGAATTACTATGGCATTACCATGGTATCGTGTTCATACTGTTGTATTAAATGATCCGGGTAGATTAATTGCTGTGCATTTAATGCATACAGCATTAGTTTCTGGGTGGGCAGGCTCAATGGCTTTATATGAACTTGCAGTTTTTGATCCTTCGGATCCAGTACTAAATCCAATGTGGCGACAAGGAATGTTTGTTATGCCATTCATGACTCGTTTAGGTATTACTGATTCATGGGGTGGATGGAGTATTACAGGTGAAAGTGTTTCAAATCCTGGTATTTGGAGTTTTGAGGGAGTAGCATTATCACATATTATTTTATCTGGTATGTGTTTCTTAGCAGCTATATGGCATTGGGTATATTGGGATTTAGAATTATTCCGTGATCCTCGAACTGGCCAAATTGCATTAGATTTACCAAAAATATTTGGTATCCATTTATTCTTATCTGGTTTATTATGTTTTGGTTTTGGTGCTTTCCACGTTAGTGGATTGTTTGGTCCTGGTATTTGGATTTCTGACGCTTATGGCATCACTGGTAAATTACAACCCGTTGCTCCTTCTTGGGGCGCTGATGGATTCAATCCATTTAATCCAGGTGGTATTGCAGCTCATCATATTGCTGCTGGTATCTTTGGTATCTTTGCAGGAATATTTCATTTAACAGTAAGACCTCCTCAAACGTTATATCGTGCTTTACGTATGGGTAATATTGAAACAGTATTATCAAGTAGTATTGCTGCAGTTTTCTTTGCTGCTTTTATAACTTCTGGTACAATGTGGTATGGAGCTGCTGCTACGCCAATTGAATTATTTGGTCCAACTCGTTACCAATGGGATAGTGGTTATTTCCAACAAGAAATTGAACGCCAAGTAGAAACATCAGTAAGCGAAGGTTTATCTGAAAGTCAAGCATGGTCGCGTATTCCTGATAAACTAGCATTTTATGATTATATTGGTAATAACCCAGCTAAAGGTGGTTTATTCCGTGCTGGTCCAATGAATAAAGGTGACGGTATTGCTGAAGCATGGTTAGGTCATCCAATTTTCCGTGATAAAGAAGGCCGAGAGTTAACAGTTAGAAGAATGCCAGCTTTCTTTGAAACATTCCCAGTTATCTTAGTTGATAAAGATGGTATTATCAGAGCAGATATTCCATTCCGACGTGCTGAATCAAAATATAGTATTGAACAAGTTGGTGTAACAGTTGATTTTTATGGTGGTAAATTAAATGGTCAAACATTTAAAGATGCTCCAACTGTAAAAAAATTCGCTCGTAAAGCTCAACTAGGTGAAGTTTTTGAATTTGACCGAACAAGTTTAGAGTCAGATGGCGTATTCCGTAGTAGCCCACGTGGCTGGTATACATATGGTCATGCTAATTTCGCATTATTATTTTTCTTAGGTCACTTATGGCATGGTGGACGTACACTTTTCCGTGATGTATTTACTGGAATTGGTGCGGAAGTTACTGAACAAGTAGAATTCGGAGCATTCCAAAAACTTGGTGATCGAACTACAAAAAAACAAGGTGCTGTATAATCTTTGTTTTTTAAATTTATTAAAAATTAAACAGGATTAAGCTATGGAAGCTTTAGTTTATACGTTTTTATTAATCGGGACTCTTATGGTACTTTTCTTTGCCGTATTTTTCCGAGAAACGCCACGAATCATCAAATAAGAAATAAAACCACAATGTGGTTTTATTTTTAATCTTCATGTTCTTCAAACGGATCACGCAAATTTTTTGCTGGTGGTCCAAAAGCAGTATAAATTGAATATGTCGTAATACCAAGAAATAAACTTGAAACAAAGATTACAATAATTGTTGCTGTTTCCATATTGTGTTTATATAATTAATAAATTACCACTATATTATTATATAGTAATTTTTAATATTTAAAGAAAACGTAAATTATAAAATCTTTAAATAAAAAATAATGATTTATATATATTTTTCTAATTTAATATTCTAAATTAAAAACATTTATTTCATAATTTGTAACGATTTTGATTTGTCGCGTTTGAAGAGAATTGAATAACTTAGAATGTAAAACTTATTCATTAATAATATAATAATTTTTATGGCATTAAGAACTAGATTAGGTGAAATTTTACGTTCATTGAACTCTGAATATGGTAAGGTAGCTCCTGGATGGGGAACAACACCAATTATGGGTGTTGTAATGGCTGCGTTTTTAGTCTTTTTATTAATCATTTTACAAATCTATAATTCATCATTAATCATTGAGAATGTTGATGTTGATTGGTCTAATGGTATTGTATAAATATAAGGATTTAATAATTTAGATTGGTATATATATATCAGTCTTTAAATTGTTAAATTTTAAATTAATTTCAAAATTCAAATATACATGGATATTATAAGTCTAGGGTGGGCAGGTTTAATGACAATGTTTACATTTACATTAGCATTGGTTGTTTGGGCCAGAAATGGTTTTTAGTTCTTTTAAATTTATAAAATTTTAAATTGAAAATATGGCATTAGTTCTTAAAATTTTTCCATTAGCAAATGCAGAAATTGTTATAGCTGCTGCAACTTGTATTGGAATGGTATTATTTGGTCTTTCATTAGGCTTTGCATTATTAAAAGTTCAAGGTGAGTAAAAGGTATTTAATAATAATATATTTTATATTATTATTAAACGTCCTTTTTATCAATTTAAAAATATAACCCTAACATATCAGGGAAAAAACGATTTATTTCAATAATAAATCCAGCAGTAAAACTCATCCAAATGGTTAAAAGTACAGGAGCAGTTGATAAATATTTTTGTAAATGATTCATAAAAATAATTGATAATAATTTAGATTAATTATACAATAGGTAAACTCAACGTGGTGATACTGTAACTTCGTCGTCTGAAACAATTAAATCATTGCTGATAAATTCTTGCCAAGCAGAGATAGGCCAAATATACCCAGTAGTCATAATTTTTAATGCAAGTGGTACATTTATAATAATTTCGCTCTCTGCAGGATTTTTAGATGTGCTTACAGCACGAACATATTTTCGACCTACCCAGCCAATCCAGCCTGAGATATATAGAAACCCAAAACCTGGAAGAATAAATTCGGCTGCATGACTCCAACGTCCATCAGCAATTAGATGAGGTAAACCATCTGTCCCACATAGTAATTCTGAACGACTATATTTATCAAACCGAGCTTTCGTTCTCTCAATTTGTTGTTCTAAAGCTAAAGCAGGAGGTGTACCAACTTCATATTTCGCTTTTCGTTGTTCTAGCTTTTTTACGCTCGTATTCAAACGTTTTGTGAAAGCTCCAGAATTACTACATTTTGTTAATCCCCCAATATCTGCAGAAACTTCAGCGGTATTCGTCAGAAGAATTAAAAAAGTTAGACATATTGTTAATAAGTTAAATCGTTTCATTGTTTAATTAGAATGTAAAATTGTAAAATTAGTAAAAAATTTTATAAATATAGTTTTGTAATTATAATTATATATAATAATAATTTAATTTTTTATTTGATTTTATAAAATATGAGCCTTAATATAATATTTTATTATATTAAAATTAATTGACGTGAGTCTTTAAGGTTTGATTGGTTGAATCAAACCTATTTTTTTAAAATAGGTTTGATTACTTATTATTCAAGATCTCGACGATTAGGGTTTCGTGATGGATCACTTGAAAGAAAACCAAAAATGAATAATGAAACAAAAAATATTATAGCTGTATAAACTAAAATTTTTAAAGTTAACATGCGATTTTTCCTAGGAACTTTTTTAATAATATTAATTATACCAAAAATATTATAATTCTGAATACTTTATAGTTAAATAAAAATACTCGGGCCTTAAAATATCGGGTAAACTTTAAAACTTGAAATTTCTATTTGTTTATAACTTGTTTGTCCGGTATTTTCACACAAAGGATTTCGGAGAGAAAGATATCCTTCAACGATAATATAATCATTTTCTTTATAATATTTAACTGTATCATATGTTGAATTTCCCCAAATCAATAAAGTAATTTTGGTTTCAAATGTACTATTTTGCGTTGGGTAAAATTCTCCAATAATTTCCGTAACTGTGATTTCCCCATCAAAACAATTTTGCTGTGGTTTTTTAATAATCTTTATTAAAAAAATACCGTAATTCATATTCAGAAAATAATGATTAATTTTTTTTAAAATTTTAAAGGATTAAATTTTTCTGTTTTTCTACATCTTCAAAATTGATATCTCGTAATCGTTTTAATAAACGAATGAAATAATCTAGTAAATAATCATCTAATTGTGTGATTTCAGTGGAGTCAATCTTAAAAATTTTGTACAAATCAAAGGTTGAACGAGAAAAGTTATTTTCAACATTTAAAATTTCAGCAAATGCCAACCGGTCACTTATATTTTGACTTAGTTCAAAAAAACCAAGAAATTGTCTGACAAACTTTAGGAGAAAAAGTGGTATTTGATTTACCTTTGCAGATTGACCAGCTAATTGCTCACATAATTTAATAATATCAGTAGAAATCCACCCTTTTGGACCACCTAAAAAGAAAGTTTTATTCACTGTTTTTGGTAATTGTAGGGATCGTATAGAAAATTTTGCAACATCTTGGGTATCCATATAAGATACTCTTGTGTTTTCATCTGTTATCCAGATTGGAAAATTTTCTAAAATAGCAATAGCATATTGTTCAATTAAACCTTGATAAAATCCTGTTAAACGAAAAATTGTATAAGGAATTCCAGATTGTTTTAATTTAATTTCAACCCCTTGTTTCATTTCCATTAAAGGTATATTTGGAAATAATTCTAAATTTTGGGTTGAAAAAAATATAAATCTCTTAATATCAGCTGCTTTAGCTGCTTCTAGTAACGTTAATTTTCCATACCAATCAATAGTTTTCAAAGAATCATTATCGGTTGGACGACTTGTTGAGGCATCAATTACTGCTGTTATACCTTTAAAGCATGATGGAATTGTTTCCGGAATACTTAAATCCCCATAAACTAACTCTGCACCCCATTCTTTTAAAAAGCTAGCACGGCGGAAATTCCTAACCATACAACGAACTTTATACCCTTTTGTTAAGGCTTGTAGAACAACTTGTCGTCCCAATGTCCCAGTCCCACCTACTATAAGTAAACTCATATAGTCTTAAGCTCTTAAAATTTTAAACAGTGTTATTAATCGAAAACTGTACTTTGTAAAATATCGTCAGCTTCAATATTAGTAAGTTGTTTTTTGGTTAAAACCTCATTATTACTATTAAATATTCGGTTTGCCTGTCTCATTCTAGCACGGTCTAAAGCATTTTTTACACTTCTTGCATTAGCAAATAAAGGTTTTTCTTTTCGCTTAGCAATATAATCTGTAAATACAGATTCCGCGTCTTTTGTTAATTGGTATTGTTCATCAGCAAGCATTAATTTTGCAATTTCCACTAACTCATCTACGGTATAATCTGGAAAATCAATATGGTTTGCGATTCGTGAAGATAGACCAGGATTTGATTCGTAGAATTTGTCCATAGCTTTTTTATAACCTGCTAAGATTATTACTAAATCTTCGCGCTGATTTTCCATCACTTGTAATAGAATTTCAATTGACTCAGATCCATAATCTCTTTCATTATCAGGCTTATATAGATAATAAGCTTCATCAATAAAGAGTACGCCACCAATAGCTTTTTTAAGCACTTCTTTAGTTTTAGGAGCAGTATGACCAATATATTGACCCACTAAATCATCACGTGTCACTGTCAATAAATGACCTTTTTTAATATACCCAAGTTGAAATAATATATTAGCCATTTTTAAGCCAACAGTCGTTTTTCCTGTACCTGGACTACCAGTAAATGACATATGTAATCCTGGGTTACCAGAACTAATTTCTAACTTTTTCCGTAATTTATCAATTAATAATAAAGCTGAAACTTCACGAATACGACCTTTAACTGGTACTAATCCTACTAATTCTTCATCTAAAATATTTAAAATTTTTGATATCTCAGTGTTTACATACTCTTCTTGTAAATTAATCAACATTGAATTTCTCAGTTTAAAATTTTTTTAAGTGTGCTTATTTAGGGACGAAAGATTTTAAATAATTTTAAAACTAGGAATACTGGATAGACAAATCATTGCAAATCCTGCGCTTCCACATGCTCCTATAAAAAATCCCCCTTTAAATTGGTTCCAGGCTTTTTTTGTTTGAAGCTGGTTTCCGTTATCACTACTTTGTTTTTCAGTTCCTTGAAAAACAGCCATTCCATAAATTGTTAAGCCTAATGTTAAAATAAGAATTAACCCAATAGTTGATAAGAAGCCTGCAAATAAAGCTATATCAGAATCACGTAAAGGTCCAAGTTTTGTAAATGGTCCAATTAAAAAATAACCATGTGCTAGACCAATCTCTAAACCACGTAATAAAGGAGTCAAACCAAACCGGTAAGCTGGTAAATTTTTTAAAATAGTTCTTGTTACTGCAGATGATGTTATAGGCGTCGTTAGATGACCTACAAATGGGTCATCGTTATAGGGTTTAATAAAATTAGCCATAAATTTAATTTAAATTTTAAGGAAATTAATAATAAAATTACATTAGTAATCAATACATACCAAAATCTTTATACATATTTAATATATAATGTATTTATATATATCTAGTATATAATAGAAATTATATATTTATATAAATTTTTATAGATATTTGATGTATAATAAATAGTATATCTATTGTATAATAAAAAATGACCATTCTTATTAAATTTTGAAATATAAGGAGTCGAATTTATGGCCACTATGGTAGATTATTTTTTACTTGTTGGTTTTTGTTTCGCTGTAGCTTCAGGTCTATACTTGGGCTTAAAATCGATTAAATTAATATAAGATTTTAAAATTAAAATAAATGCAAAAAGAAATTCGTCAAGACCAAATTGTTGGATCACGGCGTCTGAGTAATTATTTTTGGGGATTATTTTTAACTGTTGGCGGAATTACTTTTTTATTAGCAGGTTTATCTACTTACTTTAAAGTTAATCTGTTACCTATAACAAATTTAAGCGAGCTTGTATTTATTCCACAAGGCTTAGTTATGATGTTTTATGGAACCTTAAGTTTATTACTAAGTATTTATATAATTGCAACTGTTATTTGGGATATCGGCGGTGGTTATAATGAGTACAATAAAATTGAGAGTCTCGTAAAAATTGTTCGAAAAGGATTTCCTGGGAAAAATCGTCAAGTTCTTTTAACTTATCCGTTAACAAGTATTCAATCAATTGGCATTAAAATTTCAGATGGCTTAAATCCTAAACGAAGTGTTTACTTGTGTCTAAAAGATGAACGAAAAATTCCTCTGACACCAGTTCAAGAACCCAATTCAATTTCAAGTTTAGAAAAAGAAGCTGCGGACTTAGCTAAATTTTTAGATTTAAAATTAGAAAACCTATAACTGAAGATATATCTTAATGTTTTTCCTAATTATAGTTTAAAAAACATTTTGCAGCGGACGTAGTTTAGTGGTAAAACCTTAGCCTTCCAAGCTAATGATGGGGGTTCGATTCCCCCTGTCCGCTCTTAGTTAAACTTTATCTTTGAATGAGCAACAATCATTTTTTATAGGAAAATATAGAATTATGTCTGGTGGTTCTACAGGTGAACGTCCTTTTTCGGATATTATTACAAGTGTACGGTATTGGATTATTCATAGTATTACTATTCCATCGCTTTTTGTTTCAGGGTGGTTGTTTATTAGTACTGGTTTAGCATATGATGTATTTGGTACACCACGTCCAAATGAATATTTCACACAAGATCGTCAACAAGTTCCATTAGTAAACGATCGTTTTAGTGCAAAACAAGAATTAGAAGATTTAACTAAAGGTTTATAAATTATTAGGGGTAATTAACATGACAAAAAATATTAACCAACCTGTAGCGTACCCAATTTTCACTTTTCGTTGGCTAGCTATCCACGGTTTAGGTATTCCAACCGTATTTTTTATCGGTGGAATCACAGCAATGCAGTTTATTCAACGGTAATTTAATAATTAACATTATATACGAGGTAAATTTTATGACAGGTCCAAATCCAAATAAACAAGCAGTAGAATTAAATCGAACATCTCTTTATTGGGGACTTTTATTAATTTTTGTTTTAGCTGTATTGTTTTCAAGTTATTTCTTTAATTAATTTTTATAAATCAGGAGTTTTTAGATATGGCAAATACGGGTCGAATTCCTTTATGGCTTGTAGGCATTGTAGCAGGTTTCGCAGCTCTTGCTGTACTTAGTCTATTTTTCTATGGGGCCTATTCAGGATTAGGTTCTTCTTTATAAAATATAAATATATAAGATGAATCTATATAGAAATAGGAGAATTTAAAATTATAATGGTTGAACCTCTTTTATCGGGTATTGTTCTTGGAATGATTACTGTTAGTGCATTCGGTCTTTTTGTTGCAGCTTATCTGCAATACCGTCGTGGTAATCAATTTGATAATTAAATTGATTGAACTACATTTATAACAAGCTAAAATTTCTTAATCTAATTTATTTACTACTAATTAAAGTAGTAAATAAATAAAGAATTTTTATCTAAATCCAATTGCTGCTTGCCAAACAAAAGCAAGTAATAGAAATAAAACTGGAACAATTGGTAAAATATCAATAATGGGACTAAATAAAATATACGCTTCAGGTAGACGAGCTAAGATTAAACTTTCCATAGTTAAAAGCCTTAATTAACTTTGTATAATATTAGTATACACCATAAAATACTAAAATTAACTATTTTAATTCCCTGAATTGCCCTAACACTTTAAATTTTTGTAGATTTTCCCTATTTTGGCAATCTAGGTAATTAGAAAACGATATTTAACTTATAAATTAAATTGAGAAGTCGGCAGTAAGTATCACTAGGCGATTTACAGTATTTTTTATGGCTACCGCTTTAAGCCTTTGAAAAATGGCTACAATGCTAAAACTAACGACTACTAAACAAACGCTAGTTTGAATGAGGTAAATACACACTATTCCAAAAATATTCCTTCCTAAGGCAGCTTTGTATAAAAACATTGACTTGCTAAAAATTTCATTCCCCTTCCCCTTTTTCTAGTAATTTAATATTTTGTATATTTCGAATGTTAATCGGTCCACTATTCTTATATTTTGAAGTACAATCCCATTCAAATTTTGCGAAGCCGTAAACTTTTTTTTTCGCACTCAAAGATTTTTTAAGTACTCTTCTTTTATTATGATTAGGAGCACAGAAACGATAATCCGCTAAAGTTAGCGGCTTATAATGTTTCATGTGATCAAGAGTCATAATATTTTTTCTTAATGGATTGTATGAAATTAGAGATTTTTCTACTAATATCTATTGTTGGCAGTTGCATAAAATAATTTGCCTAGAATTTAAAACAAGAACAGAAAATGAGTTGACGTCTATATTTATTAGCATGTATTTTACTTTTAGAATTAGATAGTAGTTGTTACTATTCATAATATACAAATTCTAAATTATTTGTTGTATTTTTCTACTTATTGAGTTAGAATTTTAAGATTAATAACGTATAATAATAAGTACAAGCTGATAAGACTAAAGTAAAAAATTATTATTTACTTATTTAAATAATTTTGTTAAGGATTAAAAAATATGGCTATTGCTGTTGGTGAAAACCAAGAACGTGGTTTATTTGATCTTATTGATGATTGGTTGAAGAAAGATAGATTTGTTTTTGTTGGTTGGTCAGGTTTATTATTATTCCCATGTGCGTATTTATCACTTGGTGGATGGATGACAGGTACAACTTTCGTTACATCATGGTACACTCATGGTTTAGCAAGTTCATACCTTGAAGGTTGTAATTTCTTAACAGCTGCTGTATCTACACCAGCGAATAGTATGGGACATTCATTATTATTATTATGGGGTCCTGAAGCACAAGGTGATTTTACACGTTGGTGTCAAATTGGTGGACTATGGACGTTTATCGCTTTACATGGTTCATTTGGTTTAATCGGTTTTTGCTTACGACAATATGAAATTGCACGTCTAGTTGGGATTCGTCCTTATAACGCTATTGCATTTTCAGGCCCAATTTCTGTGTTTGTTTCGGTATTTTTACTATACCCATTAGGACAAGCAAGTTGGTTCTTTGCCCCAAGTTTTGGAGTAGCAGCAATTTTCCGATTCTTAATCTTTTTACAAGGATTCCATAATTGGACTTTAAACCCATTCCATATGATGGGAGTAGCAGGTATTTTAGGTGGCGCTTTATTATGTGCCATTCACGGTGCAACTGTAGAAAATACTTTATTTGAAGATGGTGATGCGGCTAACACTTTCCGTGCATTTACACCTACTCAATCAGAAGAAACATATTCAATGGTAACTGCGAATCGTTTTTGGTCACAAATTTTCGGCGTTGCTTTTTCAAATAAACGTTGGTTACATTTCTTTATGTTATTTGTTCCAGTAGCAGGTTTATGGACAAGTGCCATCGGTATTGTAGGTTTAGCGTTAAATTTACGTGCATATGATTTTGTATCACAAGAATTAAGAGCTGCAGAAGATCCAGAATTTGAAACATTCTATACAAAAAATATTTTATTAAACGAAGGTATTCGTGCTTGGATGGCTGCTCAAGATCAACCACATGAAAACTTTGTATTCCCTGAGGAGGTATTACCACGTGGAAACGCCCTTTAATAGTAGTATTGCAGGCCGTGATATTGAATCAACTGGTTTCGCTTGGTGGAGTGGAAATGCCCGTTTAATTAATGTTTCAGGTAAATTATTAGGTGCACATGTTGCTCATGCCGGTTTAATGGTATTCTGGGCAGGTGCAATGGTACTTTTCGAAGTATCACATTTTGTACCAGAAAAACCAACATATGAGCAAGGATTTATTTTAATCCAACATTTAGCAACTTTAGGCTATGGTATTGGACCCGGTGGTGAGATTACTTCGACTGTTCCATATTTTGCAGTGGGTGTTATTCACCTTATCTCTTCTGCAGTTTTAGGTTTTGGTGGTATTTATCACTCATTATTAGGACCTGATACATTAGAAGAATCATTCCCATTTTTTGGTTATGACTGGCGTGATAAAAATAAAATGACTACTATTTTAGGTATTCATTTATGTGTCCTAGGCCTAGGTGCATTTTTATTTGTTATTAAGGCAATGTATGTAGGTGGTGTTTATGATACATGGGCTCCAGGTGGTGGTGATGTTCGATTAATCACTACACCAACATTAAATCCAATTGTTATTTTTGGTTATGTATTCCGTTCACCATTTGGTGGTGACGGATGGGTAGTTTCAGTAAATAATTTAGAAGATATTGTTGGTGGTCACATTTGGGTAGGTATCTTATGTATCGTGGGTGGTATTTGGCATATCTTTACGAAACCTTTTGCTTGGGCTAGACGAGCTTTCGTTTGGTCTGGTGAAGCTTATTTATCGTATAGTTTAGCTGCAATTTCATTAATGGGTTATACTGCTGCATTATACTCTTGGTATAATAATACAGCTTACCCTAGTGAATTATATGGCCCAACGGGTCCTGAAGCTTCTCAATCACAAGCTTTTACCTTCTTAGTAAGAGATCAACGTTTAGGTGCTAATGTTTCATCTGCACAAGGTCCAACCGGTTTAGGTAAGTATTTAATGCGTTCTCCAAGTGGTGAGATTATTTTTGGTGGTGAAACTATGCGTTTTTGGGATTTACGTGCTCCATGGGTAGAACCATTACGTGGTCCAAATGGTTTAGATATTAATAAAATTAAAAATGATATCCAACCATGGCAAGAGCGTCGAGCTGCTGAGTATATGACTCATGCCCCATTAGGTTCACTTAATTCTGTTGGTGGTGTAGCAACTGAGATTAATTCAGTAAACTATGTATCACCTCGATCATGGTTATGTTGTTCACATTTCTTCTTAGGATTCTTTTTCCTTGTAGGTCATTGGTGGCATTCTGGACGTGCGCGTGCAGCTGCTGCTGGATTTGAAAAAGGAATTAATCGTGCAAACGAACCTGTATTATCGATGCGTCCTATTGATTAAAATTTCTTATTTTTATATTTTATTCAGTCTTATTGACTGAGTAAAATATTTAGTCTACTTTGAATTAAAAATAATTTTCTAATTGATTATACGGCAAAACAATAAATTTTTATGGGTTGCCTGGGACTTGAACCCAGAACAAATCAGTTAAAAGCCGAGTACTCTACCATTGAGTTAGCAACCCCTGCTAAATATTACTATAAAACTTGGTAATTTTAAAGGGTTTAAAAAAGTAAATTTTTTTTTTATTTTTTTTAATCTAGTTCTCCATTTTTAAGTATGGGTAAAGATAGGCGAAAAAAGTTAATATAAATTATTGTAATCTCACAATTTTTTTCAAAGATAGCATTTAATCTGTAAGTAGTAATTAAAAGTTTATAAATTAAAGGTTTAAAAAATGATAAATTGGCAAGTTATCGGTCAGCTATTAGCAGTTGGAAGTATTTCGTTATCAGGTGTAGCAGTAATTGTATTATTAGCTTTAAAGAAAGGAAATCTTTAATATTATTTATTAATTCATCAATATAAAAAATTTTAAAAAATATTATGATAACTGCTTTAACCGCTGTATTAGTAATAATTTCAATAGGGTTAGTTGTAACTGTTCCCGTAGCACTAGCTACTCCAGGTGAATGGGAAGTTTCAAAAGGAAATTTTAATAAAGCGTTTCAAGCTTGGGTTAGTCTTATACTTGTTATTGCTGCTGCTGATGGAATTTCATCGTCAATTTAGTAAAAATTGAGAAATTATAGTTTAAACTATAATTTCTATAAAATACTTTTAATCTTGACAAAAGGAATGAATTAATTATAAATTATATATATGTTTTACATTAGTGTGCGGGCGTAGCTCAGTGGTAGAGCGTAACCTTGCCAAGGTTGATGTCGCGCGTTCGAGTCGCGTCGCCCGCTCTCTAATCTAAAGTATATGGCTATACCCGTTATACAAATAATGCCCCCATCGTCTAGAGGCCTAGGACAGCTCCCTTTCACGGAGCAGACAGGGATTCGAATTCCCTTGGGGGTATTGCATTTTCATATTTATATGAATTTTCGCGGATTATTTGTAGATAGGTTTTTGGTCTGAATCTATCAGTTTTTTTGTAATTAGGAAAAAATAAAAAATGTTCTTTATTGATATAATGTACTTCTGTCTCGATTCTAATACAGGTATTATTCAAAACGCAATTAACTCTACTGTGGCTAACACTCAGGAAAATATTTCTACTCTTTTAAACCAAGAGAATTTTGTAAAAATTTTCAATCAAGAAAATCTTTTAAATCTACTTGGAATTACTGATTTCACAAAATTTACTCTCTTTGGAGATTCAGGTCTAGAAGATTCAATACGTCCTTTAGCTTCTTATGATACACCTTTATCCTTTGGAACTTTAAAGATTTTATATGAAAGTTTACTCGATCATTGGAAAGATGGTTTAAGTTTGGAAGATATGGATGAGATTGCTTATGTTATTACCTTTTTCCGTTTTTTATTTGTAGCACAAAAATACAATATGAAAACAGCTTTTTATATCTGTTGTATAAGTCATTTCTCAGGCGTACTTTGGATATATTATTTAGAGGAAACTGCTTCCACATATATAAGCCTTATTGGTAGTAATGGCCAAGGTTTACTTGTAAAATTATGTGCCAATGAACAAGCTCAAGCTAATTATAACCATAGGTCAACTTCAGTAGTAAACGGTATAAGTAAGATTGATCCAGTATATTTTGATCAAATTCGTTCTCGAGTTTACTTACTTAAAGAATACCTTGAAACAACAAACCCGATTTTATTTGTTAAAACAATTATAATGAAGGGAATTACAGAAACAACCCAAGGTGGGACGATATATTATATTGATCCGATTTCGATGTTGGTTGCAAAAATCCCACCAGAATTCAAATTTAGAGATGATATTATAAAAGTTTACTACATTTTTTACCTGAAGATTTTCCCGACACTGTATAAAATGTTAGCTTCTATTTGGAATATTGTAAAATCCTTTGTATTTTATACCACTTGGGTAAGGTTCAAAAAAAAATATTGCCCGTACCATATTCGTTGGCATTGGACATTTGTTATGACTTACCATGTACTTATGGTTTTATATGCTGGTTTCATAACTCGGATCTATGAATATACAATGTTTTTACAACATAAAATTGATATAGGAAAGTTAAAAAGTTATTATGAATTAGATACGCTCCGGACAGTTATATATGCTTTAATTTTATTCCATTATTTAAGTGTTTGGTATGCTTTTGTACATGCTATATTTGGTCAATATTTTTTCATCCCACTCTTAACAAGAAATGTAGAGCTTCATGTTGGTCAACGGAAAAGTAAGAGTATCTATAGTGGGGGGTATACATCTTGGCAAGACGGTGCAGAATTTGCTTGGTGGGGTAGTATAGACACAAAAAAAGCTAGTAAAATTAAATTATGGTGGGGTTGGCTTGGCAGAAGTGGAGAGGATAACTTTGACCCAGGTCAGTGGCGTAAAATGGAGATCGCCCGTTTGAGAAAACGTAGCATCAGTCCTTCGAAACGGTTTAAAAATTTCTTAAGAAAAGTAAGGCAATATTTTGTCGGATAAAAAATAAATTATTAGTGACTTAGAATAGTTAGAAATAACTATTCTAAGATTTTAATAATTATTTTAGTGAAGCTTTCGCTCCCGCAGCTTCTAATTGCTTTTGACCATCTTCTCCACTATCTTTAGATACTGCTTCAAGAACTCTTATTGGCGCTGATTCCACTAATTGCTTAGATTCTTTTAATCCAAAACCAGTTAAGGTTCTAACCACTTTCAGAACTGCAATTTTTTTATCTGCAGGCACTTCATCCAACATTAGATCAAATTCAGTTTTTTCTTCTACGTCAGAATCATCTGCTACATTTGCTATCGCAGCTACTCCACCACCAACAGCAGCTGATGCATCTACGTTAAACGTTTCTTCGATTTTAGTTACTAATTCTGCAGCTTCTAATAAAGTTAAACTCTTTAACGATTCGATAAAATTATCAATTTTTTCTGTCATAATCAATTTTATTTTTTTAATTAATATCTATTATTCCATCTTAAAGTCTTAATCAAAGATATTTAAATCTAATCTAATAGATGGCCCCATGCTTGTACAAATAAATAAACTCTTAAAATATTTTCCTTTTACACCGGAAGGTCTATTTTTCTCAATTGATCTATACAAAACTTCTAAATTTTCAGCTAGTTGAACACTAGTAAAGCTAGACTTACCAAAATTTACATGAACAACACCTGTTTTGTCAGCTTTATACTCAAATTTTCCTTTTTTAAATTCCGATAAAGTTGAAGTCAAAGTTGTTGTTACAGTTCCAGATTTTGGTGATGGCATTAGGCCTTTCGGACCCAGAATACGCCCTAATTTTGCAAGTTTCGGCATCATATCAGGTGTTACAATCAATAGATCAAAATTTATTTCACCTTGACTTATCTCTTCTAATAAAACTTCATTATCAACAAGATCTGCACCCGCAGCTTTAGCTTCATTAATATTAGCTTCATTTGTTAATACAGCTATTATATTAGATTTACCAACACCATGTGGTAGACTAACTGTTGTTCGTAGTTGTTGGTCACCGTATTTTGGGTCAATGTTCAAATTTACATGTAATTCAACTGTTTCATCAAACTTTGCTGTTGCGGCGTTTTTTAAAGTTGTAATAGACTCTTCTAAGCTTGAAAAAATAATATTTTTTGTTAATTTTTGATTCTCTACGTTTCGACGTGATAATTTTCGCATAAAATTTCCTTGTTAAAAATTTTTAACAGACTAATTAATCTATAATAGAAATTCCCATATTTCTAGCCGTTCCTTCAATAATTTTTGTTGCATTTTTAATGTTTGTAGTGTTTAAATCTGGCAATTTAATCATTGCAATTTCTTTTAATTGTGTCTTTGTTATTGATCCAACACTTTTTTGGTTTGGTGTTGAAGAACCTTTTTTGATTTTTGCTGCATTAACTAACAAGATTGATGCAGGAGGTGTTTTAAGAATGAATATATAACTTCTATCTTCGTAAACAGAGATTTCAACAGGAATAATTAAACCAATTTTATCTTTTGTTTTTGCATTATACTCTTTACAAAATGCAGCAATATTTACTCCATGTTGACCTAAAGCGGGGCCCACAGGTGGGGCAGGTGTCGCTTTACCAGCTGGTAATGCTAATTTAATTAATGATGCGACTTTTTTAGCCATTTAAATTTTTTTTTAATTTTTTATAAAATCTAAGTTTGAAATCTGAATATTATTACATTTTTCTAAACAAATGAATTAAATTTTAATAAAATAAATATTTTAGATCTGAGTAACATATAATTTATTATTTTATATTAAATATTGGCCTCTTATTATTATTTAAAGAAGAACGCGTCCTGAAGGACTTGAACCCTCGACATCTAATTTTGGAGACTAGCGTTCTACCAACTGAACTAAGGACGCCTTTTATGTATAAATACTAGTAAACTATAGCTTATTTAAGAATGAATGTGCAAGACACTAATTATATAAAATTAAGTATATTGGAATCATGAACTTATTTAATGAAAAAACTGAACGCTTGGTAGTTGATAAATATTTGCCCCATAATTTCTTAGCAGAAAAAATTATTCTAAGTAGTTTGTTAATTAGTTCAAAAGCTATTGAGATTACATTTCGTACTGTTAAAATTGAAACATTTTATTTCCAGAACCACCAAGAACTTTATAAGGCTATTATTGAGATGGATAAAAATAAGATTCAAATTGATATTATAACATTAAATTCATTTTTACAAGATAATGGTCTTTTAGATAAGGTTGGTGGAATAAGAGTTTTAAGTGAATTAGTGAATCAAGTTCCAAATTTAGTCTATTTAGAAGAATATATTCAATTAGTGAATGATAAATTTATTAGGCGTTCATTAATAAAATTAGGGTATGAAATGATTAATTCATCTTATATAACAAATATTCCTTTGGAATTTATTTTAAATAATTGTGAGAATGAATTATTCAGTCTAAATAACCAAATAAAACCAAAAAAAATTTCAAACAGTGCAGAATTATTTTCAAACCTTTTTTTAGAATTAAAACAACAATTTCTAAACCCTTCGTTACCAGGTTTAAAATCAGGGTTTTATGATTTAGACTTACTTACCAATGGTTTTCAAAAGTCTGATTTAATAATAATTGCAGGTCGTCCTTCAATGGGAAAAACAGCTTTTGCATTAAACATAACATTAAATGTTATTAAACAATTGAAGGTTCCAGTTCTATTTTTTAGTTTAGAAATGTCCAAAGAGCAAATGAGTTACCGTTTATTGAGTAGTGAAACTAAAATTAATACTCTTCGTCTAAAGAAAGGAAATTTATACAAAGAAGATTGGCTTGGCATCAATGACAGTATTAAAGATTTATCTACTCTTCCTTTGTTTATCGATGACACTTCTAACCCATCAATTTCAGATATTGTCGCAAAGATTAAACAGATAATTTTTGAACAAAATAAATTAGGTTTAATTATTATAGACTATTTACAATTGATGCAAAATTCAAAATTTAAAGTAGAAAATCGAGTCCAAGAACTTTCACAAATTACGCGTTCATTAAAAAACATTGCACGTGAATTCGAAGTACCCATCATTGCTTTATCCCAATTAAGTAGAAGTGTAGAAAATAGAATAAACAAACGGCCTATACTTTCAGATTTAAGAGAAAGTGGATCCATTGAACAGGATGCTGATTTAGTTTTAATGTTATACCGAGAGAATTACTATAATTCAAAACTAATTCCAGAAACGAATAAAAACACTGTTGAATTAATTATAGCTAAACAAAGAAATGGTCCAATTGGAACAATCGATTTAAAATTTGACCCTGATTTGACAAAATTTTTTAACAAAGATTCTAACTTATAGATTATATTGCCCAGAACCAGATTCGAACTGGTGACACGAGGATCTTCAATCCACTGCTCTACCAACTGAGCTATCCGGGCTTATATACAACTCTAATTTACTCAGGGTTAAATAACAAGAGTTAAATTTTTAAAAATCCCATTAATTTATTTAATTTATAGCGTGGAATATAAGAGCTTTATAAAAACTTTTTTTCAATTTTTGATATTTTTACATGCTAAATGAAAAATATAGTATAATATATTTTGGGTATATAACCATGATATAAAACTTATAGAGTAATGTTAATTATGTCAGAATTTTAAAATAGCAGCATAAATATTACACCATATTTTAGTATCGTGGCTATTATACCTGGGTTTGTTCGCACTTCGGGATGCGAATGCGTAGACATTAATTAATGTAGATATAAATTTAAACTTACCTATATATATTAAAACTTCCCTCAAGGTTCGAACCCTTGGCACACCTTATTATTTTAACTATAATCCGAAAAAGACTAAAGAATCTACAATCTCTAATTTTTTTGTTATAAAAATACCAGTCTGTTTTATTTTAGTAATTCTATATTAATATTAACATAGAATTACTAAGATAAAGAAAACAAAATTTGTTGAAGAAGGGTTGGGCTAATTTACTTTAAAATCATTTTACTTTTTTACATTTAGCGGTATATAAATAAAATTAATATGTTACAATATGTAATATTTTTATTAAAAAATACACAACCAACTAATGATTAGTCAAAAGTTTTTTTTTTAATAAAAATATTAATTATGTTTTTTTTTCCAAAACCTGTTATAATTAATATTGTCTTTGATTTTATTATTTTTAATTAAAAAAAACGGAGTTAAAAATGACAGCTTCATTATTCAATTTTTTAGCTAGTTTATTTGCTGGCGGTGTTGTGGTTGTAGCAATTGGTGGAGCTTTGGTTATCATTAGTAAAAGTGATCGTATAATTCGTTAAGTTACTAAACAATTTTATTATAAAAATATATTATGATAAATGTTGGATTTGGCCCAAATATTATATTAGGTTTAGCTTTGGGATTTGGCGTACTAATTTTATATGGGTTACGATTAGTACGACCAGAAGTTGCAAGAGATGAAGATATCTTTTTTACAACAATTTGTATTTTATACAGTTGTATTTTAATGATTCATGGATGGAGATTAGACCCAATCTTATTATTTAGTCAGATATTAGTTATAATATCACTTTTAGCCGCTGGTTGGGAGAATATAAGATTAAGAGGATTACTTGCAAATTTGGCTAAATTGAAAAAAAAAGATAAGCTAGATTATTAAAAATCTCTTATTTTCTTGGTTTCAATCTTATAAAAAATATATTTAAATTATGTTGAAAAAAAATCTGAAATTTTATATCTTAACTTTATTTTGTGTTTTTAATTTCTTTGTTACAGCAGCGATGGCTATTGATTTAGATGAAGCAACAAGAACAGTAACTGCTGATTCCAATGGAAAAACTATAATCTTAACTGCAGAACAAGTAAAACGTGGTAAACGGTTATTTAACGCTACATGTGGGGCTTGTCACACTGGTGGTATTACAAAGACTAACCCAAACGTTGGTTTAGATCCTGAAGGCTTAAGTTTAGCAACACCACGCCGTGATAATATCGACTCATTAGTTGATTATATAAAAAATCCAACTACATATGATGGATTAGAATCTATTGCTGAAGTTCATCCAAGTATTAGAAGTGCTGATATCTATCCACGAATGAGATCGTTAACTGATGAGGATTTATATTCGATTGCAGGTCATATTATGTTATCACCTAAAATTCTTACGGAAAAATGGGGTGGCGGTAAAATTTATTATTAAATTAATGTAGAATTATTATACCATAGCTATAGTCTCTGTAGAGATCCATAAGGTTCTATAGAGGCTAAAGCATGTAGCTCAGTGGATAGAGCATCAGATTCCGATTCTGAAAGTCGGGGGTTCGATTCCCTTCATGCTTATGCAAGGAACAAAACCAAAATAATAATCTGAACCGGGGTTGACTTGGTTTTGACATTTAAGAGGAAATAATGTATGATGCAGGTCGAAGTTATGACTCTTCGTAAAAAAGCATACTTTCAAAATAAATGCTAATAACATAAATTCTTTTGTTTTTAAAACAGTAAAAAATACTTCAACTTCTTTAAGTTTAGTTGCTTAAATAGAGTTATAAATATTGTTAAATTTTTTACGTTCGCTATAATGTAGACGTCAAGTTTTTTTATAGTTTAGAATGACTACTTATAATATTTCGTTCAATTTTTTGAACTAAACCTGTGAATGAATACCTTAATAAAATTTAAATGGACATGGGTTCGATTCCCATCAGCTCCAAATTTGCATTCGTGGCCGAGTGGTTGAAGGCACCGGACTCATAATCCGTTTTCCTCTGGAACATCACTGGTTCAAACCCAGTCGGATGCATGTCAATAAAATCAAATCTTATTTCCCTTTAATTTAATAAATTTACAAGCTATATAGTATAAAATTTTATGGTTAAAATAGAAAATCAACAAAAAATAATTAATCAATTAAATAATAGTTTCACCAAAAAAGATTTACCCAATATTCATATTGGAGATACAGTTAAAATCGGTGTTAAAATTATTGAAGGTAATAAAGAGAGAATACAATTCTATGAAGGAACTATTATTGCAAAAAAAAATAGTTCGATTAATACCACAATTACTGTTCGAAAAGTATTACAGGGTATAGGTATTGAAAGAATCTTTTTAATTCATTCTCCAAAAATTGATAAAATTACAATTATTTCCTCAGCAAAGGTTCGACGATCAAAGTTATATTATTTACGGAATTTAAAAGGTAAAGCTAGTCGTTTAAAATATACTTTTTAAGTATTTGCTTTTTAAGAAAATCGACGTCAAAAATATTTACCGAAAAATTATTCATCTATTAAGATGAATAATCCTATGGACTTAAATTAACAAAATGGGACCCATTCATATAAATTAATTTAAATTATAACATTGTCAAGAGTTCTTTATTTTAGATTGAAGCATTTATATATATATATGTATATAAATTATCATAGTAGAAATACGTATGCTAAATAACAAATGATGCTCTATTTGACGCAGACTAATCTAATCTAACGAACTACTTTTTTTCGAAATATACAATTACACTAATAATTAATTTAGAGTACTAGTAATTTTTTATGACAAAAATAGAAGCATTTACAAGCTGTGAGATTATTAAATTAGTGGCACAAAGTATTTTTACTTTAACAGTAAGTAACGTAAAGAGTTGGTTTTCGAACCAATAGAGTGCTATATAAATTATAAAATAATTACTTATTTAAAAAAATAGATAACTTTATAATAAAAGTTATCAATTTTTTAAAAATTAAGTTCTGCTGCTTGAACTTTTTCGAATTGCTTTTTCTTTAAAATTAAGAAAACTTGTGTTAATAGAACACTGAAACAGAATGCTAAATAACCAATAATACGGAATGGATTTTGTAAAACAATTTCGCTTTCTTCTTGCCCAAAACCACCAGCATTTGGGTTTTGATTAAGAGGTTGCTCAGCTTTAACTAAATCACCTTGTTTCACCATTAGTTTTAAACCAGCGGGAATAGATTGTTCTTTTGTGATACCAGCTGAACTAATAATTGTAATTTTTGCCTCTCCCTTTTCTGAAACTACAATATCAGAAACTTGTCCACTTTGAATTGCACCAAAGGCATTTACATTACTTTTTTCACCTGTTGGGTAGACTTGTCCACGCCCACGGTTTCCACCAGCATATAATGGGTACGTTAAATATTTAACATCCGCATTTTTTCCGGGGTCTGGCGCTAATACTGGGAAAATTAATTCTTGGTGTGTTTTACCAGCAATAGGTCCTACCACTAAAATATTATCAAATTCCGTACTATATGGTGAAATAAAAACGCCTTTATTTTTCGCTTTAACTTCAGGAGGAATCTGATTTTTTGGTGCTAATTTAAAACCTTTTGGTAAAATTACAATTCCACCAACATTTAAAGCTGCAGGTTTACCATTTGCTCCGATTTGTTTTTTATCGGTATCATAAGGTACTTTAACTTCAATTTCAAAAATAGAATTTGGGAGTACAGCTTGAGGAGCTTCAATTTCAATTGCTTTTTGATTTAAATGACAATTAGCACATGCTAATTTTCCATTTGCTGCACGAGGGTTGGAATAACCTTGTTGAGCAAATACAGGATAAGCTGAAGAATTTTCAATACAAAAACCAAATGAACTTAGAGCAATTATTAAAGTCATTAAAAGACTTTTAAAAAACTTGTTAGTTACCATGGATTTAATACTTTCTAAGTATGTATATAGATTAATTTTTTATTAAAAACAAGATACCTACTCCTGAGAAATATAACAATAAGATTGCTGATGATAACAATAATTGTGTAAATGGGTCAGTAGAAGGTGTTAAAACTGCTCCAATAATTGTTGAAACTATTATGACGTATCGCCAAGAATCTAGCATTTGCTTTGCAGATACAATATTTGCTAAGCCTAATAAAATTTGGATAATAGGAATTTGAAATGCTAACCCGGTGCTATAAAATAATATTAGAACGAATTCAAAATATTGATCAAACGACCATAAGGGCTCGATAACTTCATCACTATAATTTAGGAAAAAATTTAAAGCAGCTGGTATTAAAATATAATATGAAAAAATTAATCCAAAACTAAATAAACCGAAAGAACTTAATAACAATGGAAAAACAATTTTTGTTTCTTTTTTCGTTAACCCTGGTATCAAAAATAGAATCAATTGTACAGTTGCAAATGGAGTTGCAAAAAGAATACCAGTGTAAAAAGAAATTTTAACAGTCGAAATAAAGTATTCGCCGGGCGCCAGCTGAAAAAATTTTACATTATTGACTGGTAATTCTAATATTTTAACTAAAAATTTAACCTCAATAAATGTTGCACAAGTTAAAAATAAAACAATCCAGAATATATGAAAAATTCTTTGTCTTAATTCTTCAATATGTTCATAAAAAGGAAGTTCGAATATTAATTTGTCAGTTTTTTTAAAGTTAAAATCAGAATTAGTTACCATAAATTTGTATACCCAGATTTTATTTATTTAATACTTTTTATTTTTAAATTTTTATTATTATGGATATTTACCATAATAAGAATAAAGTAAATGAAAACAATTAATGTAGATAATATATTTCTCTATATAAATCTATTTGTTTTGAGTTCATTAATGTTTTCTTTAAAACTATTGTTCTAGTTCCGACTCCAATTGTAGTATTTGTTGGAAGGGTATTAGGGGATATACCATTACTCCTAATACCCTTTCAGAAAAATCCAGCGGAACGATCTGAGATACTATTCTGCATGAATAATTCCGTTTTATACTTTAAATTATTTTTAAGATAAAAGTTTTATACCTTCAACAGTTGCTAATGCTTTTTTTACTTTAATTGAAGCATCAAGTCTTTCCTTACTTGTTGCAACATTTTGAAGTTCTAATGTAGCAGTTTCTAATGCTTCAGTAGCTTCTTTTAAGTCAATTTTAAGGAAATCTTCAACTTCATTAACTAAAACAATAACTGAATCTTGATTAACTTGTGCTATTCCACCACATAGAAGAATTGGTGTCCATTTCTGGTCAAGTTTTATTTTTAATAACCCTGTATCTAAAGACGTCATTAAAGGTATATGTCCCTCTAATATACCAACTTGTCCAGTTAATCCGGGTAAAATAATTTCATCAGCTGTTGATGTACAAATTACTTTATCAGGTGCCATAACAGTAATTTTTAGAACCATATTTTTTACCCTTTTATTTCAGAGTTTGTGCTTTTTCGATAGCTTCGTCAATATTACCTACAAGGTAAAACGCTTGTTCTGGTAAATCGTCTAATTCACCTTTTAAAACCATAGTAAAACCAGTAATGGTTTGTTCTAGACTTACATATTTTCCAGGTGAACCTGTAAAAATTTCAGCAACAAAGAATGGTTGAGATAAGAATTTTTCAACTTTACGCGCTCGAGATACTGTTAAACGATCTTCTTCTGATAATTCTTCAATACCTAAAATAGCAATAATATCTTGTAGTTCTTTATAACGTTGTAATGTTTCTTTAACAGTTTCAGCAATCTTATAATGTTCTTTACTAACAATACCAGGTTGTAACATTGTTGATGTTGAATCTAAAGGATCTACTGCAGGATAAATCCCTTTCGATGCTAGGCCTCGAGATAGTACAGTTGTTGCATCTAAATGAGCAAATGTTGTTGCAGGGGCAGGATCCGTTAAATCATCCGCTGGTACATATACAGCTTGAATTGAAGTAATTGAACCTTCAGTTGTTGAAGTAATACGTTCTTGCAAAGCTCCCATTTCAGTAGCTAAAGTTGGTTGGTAACCTACAGCAGATGGCATACGACCTAATAATGCAGATACTTCTGAACCCGCTTGTGTAAAACGGAAAATATTATCAATAAATAATAATACATCTTGTTTATTAACATCACGGAAATATTCAGCCATTGTTAAAGCTGTTAAGCCAACACGCATACGTGCACCCGGTGGCTCATTCATTTGACCGTATACTAAAGCAACTTTTGATTCTTCTAAGTTACTTTTATTAATTACACCAGATTCTTTCATCTCTTCATATAAATCATTACCTTCACGTGTTCTTTCGCCTACACCACCAAATACTGATACACCACCATGTGCTTTTGCAATATTATTAATTAATTCCATAATTAATACGGTTTTACCCACTCCAGCACCACCAAATAAACCAATCTTACCACCACGACGGTATGGTGCTAATAAGTCTACTACCTTAATTCCAGTTTCAAAAATTTCAGGTTTTGTTTCTAACTCAGTAAAAGCAGGTGCTTCACGATGAATTGGTAATGTTTCATCGAAGTTAACTTCTCCTTGCTCATCTACAGGTTCACCAATAACGTTAAATATTCGACCTAATGTTGGTTTTCCAACTGGTACAGTAATTGGAATTCCTAGATCAACTGCTTCAGTTCCACGTTGTAAACCATCAGTCGAACGCATTGATACGGCTCTTACTTTATTGTCACCTAATAATTGTTGAACTTCAACAATATTCCCAATTTTATCTTCTGTTTCAACTCTAAGAGCAGTGTAGATAGGTGGTAACTTACCACCAGGGAATTCGATATCTAATACGGGGCCAATAATTTGTGTAATATAACCTATATTTGTAGTAGTTTTTACCATTTTAATTTAATATATTTAAATATCTAAGAATAAATAAACTTTCTAAGTTTAATTTAATATTCGGAATAATAACAAATTCAAAATTAACTTACTAATTTTCATTGTACAACAAAACAATTATAATTATTGAATAAAACTGATTTCTAATGGATTATTTTTCCTCGTATAACCTACCACTTACTTTTAACCAATTTCGTGCAAGAGGATAATTGAATGGTGCTATCTTTAAAGCCTGTCTCCAATACTGACCTGCTTTATCAAAAAATTCAGTAGCTAAAGCACGTGTCTCAGCTTCTTGAATTGGATCCATATCAGGATTAATTTCAATCATATGCAGTGTACTTAAACCAGATAAATGATAAATAACTGCTATATTATTTAATGCTTGAGATAATCTTGGATTTAGCTTTAAGCTTTGGTGGTAATATTCTAAAGCTTTGGAATTATTACCCATATTACCATAAATTAAACCAATATTATATAAAACGTAACCGCGATCTATTATATTTTCTTCAAGTTGAAGAGCTTCATAATAATTTTCTAGAGCCTCAGCATATTTACCATCGGCTTGAGCAGCTAACCCCTCTCTATAATATGAAAAGGCTTGTTTTTCCTGTTTACTAGCTGGTACAACTTTTAAAAGAATATCAGCAATTACTGTAAAAGTCTTGTCTATAAAATTTCCCATGTCATTTTCCTATTTTACAACATTTAATTATTACCTATATAAATATACCTCATAAACAGACATTTTTTACTTTTAGTTAGAAAATTAAATTGTGCAAAATAATTTAAGCTGGTGAAGGGACTTGAACCCCCAACCTACGGATTACAAATCCGTTGCTCTACCATTGAGCTACACCAGCGTTACATACAGAGACATTAATCTTATTTATGATTGAATACCTTATTTTTTATTACGATATAAACATTCTGTAACTGTAGGATAATCAAAAAACTTATTTGAAGACAAGATTTAAGAAAAAAGGTTAACAAGCTCAAAATTTATACTTAGATTTCATATATGTGTTTTCTGAATGAAAGAATTTATTGGCAGAATTCATCTCTGCCAATAAATCTTTTAAGGAGATAATCTAAGCATATTTACCTGAAGTGGAAGCTATCACAAATGCTGCATAGGTTAAAATGTAACCTACGGAGAAATGGACTAATCCTACTAAACGTGCTTGTACAATAGATAATGCCACGGGCTTATCACGCCATCTAATTAAGTTAGCTAGTGGCGTACGTTCATGTGCCCAAACTAATGTTTCAATTAATTCTTGCCAATAACCTCGCCAAGAGATTAAGAACATAAAACCAGTCGCCCAAATTAAATGACCAAATAAAAACATCCATGACCAAACTGATAAATTATTCATACCGAATGGATTATAGCCATTAATTAATGGTGAAGAATTTAACCATAAATAATCACGTAACCAACCCATAATATAATTTGATGATTCATCAAATTGTGCAGCATTGCCACCCCAAATTGTCATATGTTTCCAATGCCAATAAAACGTAACCCAACCAATTGTATTCAACATCCAGAACATAGCTAAATAAAATGCATCCCATGCTGAAATATCACATGTACCACCACGTCCAGGACCATCACACGGGAAACTATAGCCAAAATCTTTTTTATCGGGCATTAATTTTGAGCCACGGGCATCTAACGCACCTTTTACAAGAATTAAGGTTGTTACATGTAATCCTAAAGCAATTGCATGATGAACTAAGAAATCACCTGGTCCAATTTTTAAGAATAAATCATTTTTACCACTATTAATTGCCTCTAACCATCCTGGTAACCAAACTTGTGTGCTTGCAACACTGGCTGGGCTTGTTGATGATGATAATAATATATTAAATTGATAAACTGCTTTTCCAGACGCAGCTTGAATATATTCTGCAAATAATGGTTCAAATAAAATTTGTTTTTCTGGTTGTCCAAAAGCAACTACTGTATCATTGTGAATATATAGACCTAAAGTATGGAACCCTAAGAATAAAGATACCCAACTTAAATGAGAAATAATAGCTTCTTTATGTTCCAGCATTCTTGCTAAAACATTATTTTTATTTAATTCTGGGTCATAATCACGAACAAAGAAAATTGCACCGTGAGCAAAAGCACCAACCATTAAAAATCCTGCAATATACTGATGGTGTGTGTATAAAGCAGCTTCAGTTGTAAAATCTTTTGATAAATATGCATAAGGCGTTAACGCATACATATGTTGAGCTGTTAACGAGCTAGCAACGCCTAAACATGCTAATGCTAAACCTAATTGCATATGTAACGAATTAGTAATTGTTTCAAATAATCCGACATGACCCGCACCTAATCTACCGCCAGGAGGACGGTGAGCGTCAAGAATTTCTTTCATATTATGTCCAATACCAAAATTTGTTCTATACATATGGCCGGCAATTATAAAGACAACAGCAATAGCTAATTGGTGATGAGCAATATCTGTTAACCATAAAGATTGTGTCTGAGGGTGAAAGCCACCTAAAAATGTTAGAATAGCTGTTCCAGCCCCTTGACTTGTACCATAAACATGGCTTGAGCTATCAGGATTCTGTGCATAGGCAGCCCAATTACCACTAAAGAATGGCTTTAAGCCTTCCGGGTGAGGTGGTGTTGTTAAGAAATTATCCCATCCAACATGAACTCCACGAGATGCAGGAATGGCAACATGAACAATGTGTCCAGTCCAAGCTAATGAACTAACTCCAAGTAAACCAGATAAATGATGGTTTAAACGTGATTCATTATTCTTAAACCAAGATAAACTTGGTCGGAATTTAGGTTGTAAATGTAACCAACCTGCAAATAATAAAGCACATGATAGAAGTAATAATCCTATTGAACCAAAATAAAGTTCCTGGTTTGTTCTAAATCCAATAGTATACCACCATTGATAAACTCCTGAAAAAGCAATATTTACTGGGTAAGTATTACCTTTAGAAAATGCTTTTAATGCTGCATCACCAAAATGTGGATCCCAAATAGCGTGTGCAATTGGTCTTGTTTTTAATGGATTGCTTACCCATTGTTCAAAGTTACCCTGCCATGCCACATGGAATAAATTTCCTGCTGTCCAAAGGAAGATAATAGCTAGATGCCCAAAATGAGATGCAAAAATCTTTTGGTATAAATTTTCTTCTGTCATACCATCGTGTGCTTCTAAATCATGTGCAGTAGCTATACCATACCAAATTCTTCGGGTCGCAGGATCTTGTGCAAGGGCTTGGCTAAACTTTGGAAATTTAGTCGCCATAATCTTTCGATGCCTTTTTAATATAATTTATAGTTGTAAATAAAACTAAAATCATTTTATCTTTTTAACAAAAATAAAATGATTTTAAGTATTTTAAAATTATGTAATTGAAAGTGAACGTGCTATAAAGAATGACCAAGTTGTTCCAATGCCACCTAATAAATAATGGGCTAAACCAACTGCTCGTCCTTGTGTAATACTTAATGCACGTGGTTGAATTGCAGGCGCAAAATTTAATTTATTATGAGCCCAAACAATTGATTCAATAAGTTCTTGCCAATATCCACGGCCACTAAATAAGAACATTAAACTAAATGCCCAAATGAAATGTGCACCTAAGAAAATTAAGCCGTAAGCTGATGATGGTGAACCATAAGATTGAATTACTTGAGACGCTTGAGACCATAAGAAATCTCTTAACCACCCATTAATTGTAATAGAACTTTTGGCAAAATTACCACCAGTAATATGTGAGATTGATCCATCAGGAGCTAGAGTGCCCCAAACATCAGATTGCATTTTCCAACTAAAGTGAAATAATACAACTGAAATACAATTGTAGTTAAACTAGAAGCCTTGTTACCTTGGCCCCCGTCGACAGATCCGGACGTGAGATTTTCACCTCATCCGGCTCCTGCCTAAAAGAAATTATGTCTGCATTTTCACCTTTTGCTGAATCGGTTGATAATTCTTTACATATAAATTATCTTCCCGAGTTTTTAAAATGTGGCAATGTTTATGAAGAAGCTGAAGATTTAAATATACGTCTTTACCACCTTTAGAGCTTGGAATAATATGGTCGACTTCCACCACTGAATCAATTAAGAATGGAGTTTTACAGTATGGGCAAAACCCTTTTTGCGATTTGATTAGCTTTTTTTGCCGAATGTTCCAAGTTCCTTTATTTATTGTTCGTTCTCCCCAATATAAATTATCACCGTTAAACGGCGAGTAGTCTTCACGTATTTTTACCCATTTTCTTGGTTTAACCCAAGAGAGATGAGGAAGCCAATTTTCTTTACTTATTTCTGATTTACCTAATTGTTTTCCATGTAAAACCCAATTGTCTTGGTGTTTTGTACCATCGAAGAAATAAGACTTGTTACTAGGAAAATACCTTTGTTTCACTTCTGTCTTTCCATTGCGAGTATCTCTACGAAATACCCAAGCACGAAGCTTTTGAAAAATTAGATGTGTAAGTTTACTAAAGATTGAAGCACATTCGCTGAATCGAAAATAGTTTGCCCAACCCATAATAACAGGACGAAGTAAATTAATTAGGTTATAACTTGAAGCATTACGATTATTTATAATAATTTGTCGAACTTTTAAAAGTAGTCTCGCTTGGGATGATCTACTTGGATATATTTTAGCCCTAGTACTACTGCCCCTTGTTATGGTTATACATGTAAATCCAAGAAAGTTAAAACCTTTGTTTGTGTCACGTATGGCAGTTTTCTCTTCACTGAGTAGGAGACGGGGACCGTCCCATAACCATTTTGATACTTCTGCTTTTGCTTCGCGAATAATGTTTTCATCCTTATGAATTATCACAAAATCATCTACGTATCGAATTATTGATAATGATTTGCGTTTCGCGATTTTACTATACTGGTCCGTTTTTGCAAACGAAGGTTTTGTACAGATCCAATCTTTCATATGTTCTTCCATTCCATGGAGAGCAATATTAGATAATAGCGGAGATAGGATGCCACCTTGCGGAGTTCCTTTTTGGTTTTCTGGAATATCTTTCCATTGTTTTGTTTTTGAAAATTCTTCCATAATGCCTGCATTTAACCACGCTTTAACCTGTGCTTCCATTTCCGGAAGGGTGTTAAGTTTCTTTAAAAGATACGTGTGATCAATTTGATCAAAACATTTAGATATATCAGCATCCAATACATATTTATGATAACCTTTTTCCTTTGAGTGGTTCCGAAGAGAGGAGAAAATAGCTTCCATGGCATCTTGAAAATTACGACCTGGGCGTGACCCATATGAGTTAATTTCAAAACGAGCTTCCCATTCAGGTTCTAGAGCAAACTTGCACAATGCTTGTTTTGCCCTATCACCCACTGTGGGAATTCCAAGTGGCCTTTTCTCTGATTTACCCGGTTTCGGGGTAAATGTGCGACGGATAGGTAACGCTGTACCATCTAATCTCAATCGCTTTACTAATTTTATCTTTTCAATATCCGTAACGTATATTTGTCCATCAACTCCTGCAGTCGTTTTGCCTTTATTTAAGGTCGTTACCCGCCTTACTGCAATTAATTTGGCATCTGGACTTTTCAGGAGACGCTTTTGTAAACATTTTACCTTTGAGATGTTACCCTCTTTGGCTGCTTTATAAATTCTAGTTTGGTATCGGAGGATTCTTTTATCGGCCAGAGACCAATTGATATCCTTCCACGCTGAAATGCTCATATGTACCCCTATAAATTTAAAACATTAATTTCTATTAGACCTTTTAGGCGTAGGCATATATCCATTTATCATTATTTAAAATAAATGGCGTGCTTTTCCTAAAAGTCCCTCACGAATAGCTAATATGAGTTAGGTACCCGCCTTATCAGGCCTTGCTATCCGCTTTCCACCGTTCCACAATTAAATATCATTTCTCCTTTAGGTCTGTACATTACACGATCCCATTTCACGGTAAGCCGCTACTTCCTGTCGTTTTAATATGGACGAATATTAAACGTTTAAGGGTATTTGAGGCGGGTTTAATACCAGAGGTATAAACTGTCATCAATTAAATATCTAACCTAAAGTTAGGCTTTCTTATTTCGATATATCATGCTTAAATACATACTTTTTTTTTCCATAAAAAGTAAACAACTTAGAACCATAGAAGAATACCCAATATCTTTGCTAAACCCGACATATAACCCTCGTTATAATTGGTAAGACATTAGGGCGAGGCAACAGGTACCTCGGAGGAATTTAACCCCATTTAAAAGTAGTTATATTCTTTATTGTTATTAGATTAATTTTCCAAGTGAAAAGTAAATTTCTTTTCACTGGAACCAAACTTTTTAAAATTATTTAACTTTAGTTTAGTTTATTTGCACCTCGAGCGAGAGCAGCACAACCAATAATAAAGGGACCCTGATGAGCACCTGGTACTAGAGCTATACCACAAGCAAGAGCAGCTGTTCCACAAGCTATTCGTTTGCTACCTGTAGAGACGTAACATTTTTTTGCAATGTCGGCATAGAATAAAGCAATTGCCTTCGGATTCATCAATCTTTCTTCTAAAACAGTTCCAACACTAGCACCTATAATGGCGCCAGCGACTTGTTTTGTTATTAAAGGAATAGGCATAATTTAAACTACACCCGCTAATAAACCCCAGAAAAACTCGATTAAAAATTCTCGCATTTTATACCTCTATCTAAATTTAATAATTAAAATTTTATAACAATTTGATCCGCTAATAAAGAATACGTTAAACTTATATATTTGCTGATTTAAGCAAATTTTACGTTATCAACGGGTCGCACCATCCAGAATAATCCTAAAAATACATGATCCCAACTCGAACTTTGACAAGTACCACCACGTCCAGGTCCATCACATGGGAAACGGAAACCTAAATTCGCTTTATCTGGTATTAATTTAGAACTACGAGCATATAATACGCCTTTCAGTAAAATTAAAACTGTAACATGAATAGTAAAAGCGTGAATATGGTGTACCATAAAATCAGCAGTTCCTAATTTAATTGGCATCATTGCAATTTTACCACCAACGGCAACAACATCACCACCAAAGGCATAACTCGTTGTTGCTAAAGCATTTGGGGCTGTTGTTCCAGGTGCTAATAAATGAATATTTTGTATCCATTGTGCAAAAATTGGTTGTAACTGGATCGCTTTGTCTGAGAACATATCTTGTGGGCGACCTAGTGCACGCATTGTATCATTATGGACATAAAATCCAAATGCGTGACATCCTAAAAAGATACAAACCCAATTTAAATGAGAAATGATTGCATCACGGTGACGTAAGACACGATCTAATAAGTTATTATAATTATTAGCTGGTGTATAATCCCGAACCATGAAAATTGCCCCATGAGCAGCACCGCCAACAATACAAAATCCTCCAATCCAAACATGGTGTGTGAATAGACATAATTGAGTTGCATAATCAGTTGCAAGATAAGGATAAGGTGGCATTGCATACATATGGTGAGCAACAATAATACTCAGTGATCCAATCATCGCTAAATTGATTGCTAATTGTGCATGCCATGAAGTTGTTAGGATTTCATATAGTCCTTTATGGCCTTCACCAGTGAAAGGTCCTTTATGAGCTTCTAAAATTTCTTTCATGCTGTGACCAATACCCCAATTGGTACGGTACATATGACCAGCAATAATGAATAAAACTGATAAAGCTAAATGATGATGAGCGATATCTGTTAACCATAAACCACCTGTTACTGGATTTAAACCACCTTTAAATGTTAAGAAATCTGAATATTCACCCCATTGTCCACTAAAGAAAGGTGTTAAACCTTTGCTAAAACTAGGATATAATTGGGCCATTAAATCACGATTAATTAAAAATTCATGAGGTAGTGGAATTTCCTGAGGTGAAACTCCAGCATCTAATAGTTTATTAATAGGTAATGCTATGTGAATTTGGTGACCAGACCAAGATAAACAACCTAAGCCTAATAAACCTGCTAAATGGTGGTTCATCATTGATTCAGCATTCTGAAACCATTCTAATTTTGGTGCAGCTTTATGGTAATGGAACCAACCTGCAAATAACATTATTGCAGACATCATCATACCACCGATTGCAATCCAATACAATTCAACTTCACTTGTGATTCCTTCTGCGCGCCACATTTGGAACCAACCTGAAGTTGTTTGAATACCTTGGAAATTACCACCCATATCGCCGTTTAAAACCTCTTGACCAACAATAGGCCAAACGACTTGTGAACTTTGTTTTATATTTATAGGGTCTGCTAACCAAGCATTATAGTTAGAGAAATATGCACCATGGAAATGCATACCACTAATCCATAAAAATATGATTGCTAATTGACCAAAATGTGCACTAAAGATCTTTCTTGAAACTTCTTCTAATGAACTTGTTTGACTATCAAAATCATGTACATCAGCATGTAAATTCCAAATCCAAGTAGTTGTTTTTGGACCTTTTGCTAAAGTTCTTGAAAAATGCCCAGGTTGAGCCCATTTTTCAAAACTAGTTTCGACAGCGTCTTTTTCTACAAAAATTTGTACATTTTTTGATCGACGCTCCGTTGAGCTTATTGCCATTGACTTTCTCCTTTTGGGAGACGAAAATCTATGAAACTCTCATAGTATAATAAAAAATAATAAATTATTTAGTAAGTATGAGTTTTCGTATGATAATTATAACTTATTTTTAATTTTCTGTCTTACAAAAAATTTAATTCTACGTATTATTTTTGGCAACAAAAGGTAATAAAGATAAAATTCTTGCCCGTTTAATTGCTTTCGCAATTCGACGTTGTTGTTGCATTGTTATCCCCGTAAGACTACGAGACAATATCCCACCCTGTTCATTTGTAAATAATTTTAAAAATTCAACATCTTTGTAGTCAATTTTCTGGCTATCACTAATAACTAATAATCTTTGCTTATTTTTATTCATGGGTTACTTAATTTCTTTATGTATGCTAGGTTTATTACAATATCTACAATATTTTTTAAGCTCTATACGAGTTGGATTATTTCGTCGGTTTTTTTGAGTTGTATAACGTGAAATCCCATTAGAACGTTTATTCGTATTCAGACGACATTCGGTGCACTCAAGTGTAATTAAAAATCGTATACCTTTACTTTTTGCCATAAGAATTTTCTAGAAGTTAATTAAATTTAAATGATTTTTTAGTTTAGAGAATAAATTACTTAAAATAACTTATTGTATCAAGATTTTAGGTTAAAATAAATTAAAAATAAAATAAATTTGCATTTTTTACTAAATTTTATTATAATATATAATATATATTAATGTTAAATTAAGTTGGGAAAATTTTTATGGCTAACACTAAATCATCAAAAAAGCGAATTTTAATTAATGAAAGAAATCGTCTTGAAAATCGATTCTATAAAGGATTTATACAAAAATTGACAAAACGGTACGGGGAAAGTTTAGAAACTTATAAGGTTTCTCGGACACCAGAAAATAAAGAAAAAGTGGAGACAATTTTAAATTTAATCTATAAATTAGTGGACAAAGCAACTAATAAAAATATTTTACATAAAAATAATGCTGCTCGAAGAAAAAAAAATCTCTTTGGACAATTTAAAAATATTTAAAAATTGTAATTCTATTATTCTGCATTATAAATTACTTACATCGTCCTTATATTTAAAATAAGACTTATGCGAAAAAATAGCAATTATAATAGTGATTTTATTGAAATGCAGAGAACGAGTTTTTGTTGGTTTATAGCTGAAGGTTTAAGCCAACAATTATCGATGTTTTCTCACATTTCAGATTTTAGTAAAAATACCGAATACCTATTATTTGGGAATGAGTATTTTTTACTAAAACCGAGATATAATATTCTAACTTCAAAAAAACTTAAAACAAACTATACAATCCAATTAGCTATACCATTAGAAATTCGTCATAAAAATTTAAATAATGTTCGCTATCGAAGTATTTTTCCACTTATAAATTTACCATTAATGACTTCTTCTGCAAGCTTTATAATAGGAGGTTGTGAAAGAGTTATTGTAAGTCAAATTATTCGTAGTCCTGGGGTTTATTTTGAAAAACATAAAAACCAAAAAAAAAGAAAAAATATTAAAAGAAAATTGCCTGCTAGCTTAAATTCATTAAAAGATTTTGCACCTTTAGGGGAAATTGTTAGATCTCAGAAAAGTATAACAATTTATAGTTTATTTAATTATCAAAATAGTTTTAAGAATAAGGTTAAAGTATATCCAAAATTTGACTATACTCATAAATTCAAAAATTTTTTAAAGTTATTGAAAGTCTATTTCATTATTTTAAAAACAAGTAACGGGAATAAAAAAAGTGAACGTATTAAATTATTTTTCGAATGGTTTAGTCTAAATCACATACCAAATGAAATTTATTTTATTAGCGAAATAAAAGTTTGTATGAGGTTGCTAATTAAATATGAGTTGATAACGAAGATTATAAAAAATGATTTTGATAAAATTGAAGCCCATTGGGTATCCAAAATAAATCAAAGTACGATTGATTCTAAGAATATCAAAATACTTACTCATTATTTAAAAACTTTAGAAGAAATTTTTTCAAATAAACTCCTTATCGGTTCATTAAAGCAACAAAATGGCTTTAAACAAATGAATCAGTTTAAATTTTTAAAGGAAACGAATTTTTACATAAAAAAAATTGAAGAAACAAACTACTTCAAAGAGAAAAGTTTAAAATCTACCATTTATTTTCCTTCCACTTTAAAAGAATATTCAAAATTCAAATTTAAGAAAAGTTCTCGAAATTTAAAATCATCAGAAATTATTAAATACCGTGAACTATATGAAACGAAAACTTCTTATGATAAAAAATATAATGAAAAAGAGTTTTATACAGCCATTTTAGTCCCTGAATATGGTTCATGGGTAAGATTCGAATTTCAAAAAAATATAAAGTTAACCCAATATGATTACCCTATAAAAAATCAAGAAGATACGGTTGTCATTCAATTAGATAAATTTAATCAAAAGTCTATAATTCAGTTTTTAAAAGAGATGGGCTTAACAGATTTAGAAATTTGTCATCGTTTAGAGCATGCAAGTTTTTTTTATTTTAACAAACCCTTGTTAATAGGTTCTTTTTATTCAGAAACTCCAGTCTTGCATTTTAATCTTAAATCGGATTATGAAAAAAATATTTCAGAATTTTCGCGAATTTTTGATGCACAGTATTATCATTTAGGAAAAGTTGGCCGATTCAAGGTTAATAATCGACTAAATTTACAGATAAATAATAATCTTCAAACTGTCACTTATGATGATATCTTTGCAATCATTGATCATTTAATAACTTTATCTATATCAAAAACAGTCGGCGACGATATTGATCATTTAAAGAATCGTCGTGTACGGTCTGTTGGTCAATTATTACAATATTTATTCAAGATTGGTTTTAAACGATTAATAAGAAAATTAAGTAATAAGGTCAATAAAAATCAAGAAGAAGATACCTTCTCTCGGTTTTATATTCTCGAGTCTACTATAAAAGAATTTTTTGGTTCAAGTCAATTATCCCAGTATATGGATCAGACTAACCCATTATCAGCCTTGACACACAGAAGAAGAATTAGTGGCTTAGGGCCAGGTGGTTTCAACCGTGATCATGTTAGCTTTAAGGTACGTGATATCCACCCTAGTCATTATGGTAGAATTTGTCCTATTGAGACCCCAGAAGGTCAAAATGTTGGTTTAATTGCTTCTTTAACAACCTGTGCTAGAGTTAATAAATCGGGGTTCATTGAAACTCCGTTTTGGCGTGTTCTAAATGGTAAAGTTATTAAAACAATCAGTCCTATTTATTTAACAGCTGATATTGAAGATTTCTATAAAATTGCTCCAGCTGATATTTCTATAAATAAAGATAATTATTTAACGAAAGCTTTAGTTCCAGTTCGTTACCAACAAGATTTTCTAACTGTTGCACCATATGAAGTAGATTTTATTTCTATTTCGCCCGTCCAAGTTGTTTCAGTAGCAGCTTCGTTAATACCGTTTTTCGAACACGATGATGCCAACAGAGCATTAATGGGATCTAATATGCAACGACAGTCAGTCCCGTTGATTTTTCCTCAGAAACCGATTGTTGGCACTGGTTTAGAAAATAAAATTGCGACAGATTCTGGAATGAGTATTAATGCCCGTAAATCTGGTATTGTTGATTATGTAAGTGGACGAGAAATTGTTATCAAGGATTATTTTGGCAAAAAATCACATTATATTTTGCAAAAATATGAACGTTCAAACCAAGAGACTTGCATTAACCATCGTCCAATTGTCTGGAAAGGAGAGATGATAAAATCTGGTCAGATTTTAACAGACGGACCAGGTATTGATTCAAGTGAATTAGCCTTAGGACAAAATGTTTTATTAGCTTATATGCCTTGGAAAGGGTATAACTTTGAAGATGCAATTTTAATTAATGAACGATTAGTTTATGAAAATATATTTACTTCAATTCATATTGAACATTATGAAGTTGAAATTGATAAAACATCAGAAAGTTACGAAAAAACAACTAAAAATATCCCAAATTTAAATATTTCAGAAACACAATATTTGACAGAAGACGGAATTATTTCAGTTGGGACATTCGTAAGGCCCGGCGATATTTTAGTTGGAAAGATCGTTGAAAATGATGATCTAGAACAATCACCTGAATCTAGATTACTTCAAGCAATATTCGGTTCAAAAGCAAAAAGCGCTCGAGATACTTCTTTTCGAATGCCCATGGGTGAATATGGCCGTGTTATCGAAACCTTAACATTTAATGAAGAGACTAAATTAACATATAAATTTCAAAAAATTCAAATTATTATAGCGCAATTTAGGAAAATTAAAGTCGGAGATAAAATTGCTGGTCGTCACGGTAATAAGGGGATTATTTCAAGAATACTACCTAGACAAGATATGCCATTTTTACCAGATGGTACATCGATTGATATTATTTTAAATCCATTAGGTGTACCTTCAAGAATGAACGTTGGACAGCTTTATGAATGTTTACTAGGTTTTGTAGGTCATAAACTAAATCATCGTTTTAAAATCTTACCGTTTGATGAGATGTATGGTAAAGAAGCTTCACGAATTTTAATAAATAAAAAGTTACGTCAGGCATCTGTTGAAAAAAATGAAGCCTGGTTATTCAATCCTTATTGCCCAGGGAAAGTCATTTTAGTAGATGGCCGAACCGGGAAAGAATTTGAGAATCCAATTACTGTTGGAAATGGTTATATGTTAAAATTAATTCATTTAGTAGATGACAAAATGCATGCCCGTGCTACTGGTCCATATTCATTAATAACACAACAACCTTTAGGAGGTAAAGCACAACATGGTGGGCAACGTTTTGGTGAGATGGAAGTTTGGGCTTTAGAAGCTTTCGGTGCTGCTTTTACATTAAAAGAACTACTTACTATAAAATCAGATGATATTGAAGGTCGTAATGAAACATTAAGCGCAATTGTCCGTGGAAAATCCATCCCGACATCAGAGATTCCAGAATCATTTAATGTTTTACTACAAGAATTACGCGCAATTGGTCTAGATATTAGTACATATAAAATTGAACGTTTTAATAACACAAAAACATATGAGTCAGAAGTTGATTTAATTGAAAAATACGATCCTTTAAAAAAGACCTACCCATCCATTTAAAATATAAATTTTATTGACAATCATTAATGACTCGAATAGAAAAACAATTTAATTATATAAAAATTAAGTTAGCTTCACCAGTTCGAATTCTTGAATGGTCACTTAGACGTTTACCGAATGGTGAGTTTGTAGGTGAAGTTCAAAATTCTCAAACTATCAATTATAGATCTTTTAAACCGGAAACAGATGGTTTATTTTGTGAACGAATTTTTGGCCCAGTTATAAGTTGTGAATGTGCTTGTGGTAAGTATAAACGAATGCGCTATTCAGATTTAATTTGTGAGTCTTGTGGTGTAGAATTGACTGAATCGTATGTACGTCGTCATAGAATGGGACATATAAATTTAATTTATCCAGTAACACATGTTTGGTATATTAATAGCCGCCCAAATTATATGGCATTATTATTAGAAGTAGAACAGTGTGAGAAACGAATTGATACTGGAATAGATTCCATTGATTGTTTTTTAAATTATGACCAAGTTTCTCCACCATCAGATAATATGACTCCTAAAGAATGGCAAGAAAATTATAGGGAATATAATGAAGAATTTTCAAAAAATGTAATCAATTTATATGTTATAATTAAACGCAATAATAGATTTAGTTCTGTTCTTATATGGGATAAAATTAAACTTGCTCTTTTAAATTTAAAAAAAAAGTTACAAATAAAATCTGAAGTCGTTAATTTAAAAGATAATAGAATTAAGAGGATTAAATTAGCTTCACTGGTATATTTTCTTGCTGAAGATGAAATTTCGTTTTATGGACTTCATTGGGACTTACAACGTTACCGTCGGAGTCGAGAGTTAGGTTACTCAGGCTACCCTATAAAACAGGGTCCAAAACCTAAAATTTCACGCTTTCGCCGGAACATTCCAAAATATCTATTAAGGGTAACTCCTAGTTATTTAATTGGTTCTGCTTTAATTAAAAAAGAATTAGAAGCATTAAACCTTAATCGTGAGTTAATAAAAACAAGAAAATTTGTAAATATTTGTACAAAAGTTTTACGGAAAGAAGAACCATTTTACAAATTCTCAAAGTGGCAAAAAAAATGGGAATATAAACGTATTTATAAATTGAGATCACAAGCAATCAAAAGAATTCGTATTTTAGAAAATTTAATTGCTACGAATTCCAACCCAGCTTGGATGGTTCTTACAATTTTACCAGTTATTCCTGCAGCTTTAAGACCTATGATTCAATTAGAAGGGGGTCGATTCGCTACTTCTGATTTAAATGAATTGTACCGACGGATTATTAATAGAAATGATAGACTTCTTAGATTATTAGAAGTTTATGCACCACAAGTTGTTATTCGAAATGAAAAGCGTTTATTACAAGAAGCTGTTGATAATTTAATTGACAATGGAAAACGAGGAAAAATTGCTTCTGGAACAAATAATCGCCCATTAAAATCATTATCAGATATTATTAAAGGTAAACAAGGTAGATTTCGATTAAATCTTCTAGGAAAACGTGTAGATTATTCAGGACGTTCTGTTATTGTTGTTGGCCCGAATTTAAAATTAAATCAATGTGGTTTACCTTATGAAATGGCTATTGAATTATTTCAATCATTTATTATCCGTGAATTAATCAACCGGAATTTAGCCAATACAATTCGAATGGCAAAAAAGTTAATACAACAGAATGAGTCTGGGATTGAGGCTATTTTAGAAGAAATTGTCTCAAATCATCCAATTTTTTTAAATCGAGCGCCAACTTTACACAGATTAGGAGTTCAAGCTTTTCAACCTGTACTAATACAAGGGCGTGCCATTCAATTACACCCACTAGTTTGCTCGGCCTTTAATGCCGATTTTGACGGTGATCAAATGGCTGTTCATGTTCCATTATCGCTGGAATCACAAGCTGAATGTTATATGTTAATGCTGGCCCCTTATAATTTCTTGTTACCTGCAAACGCAGAGCCAGTTATTATACCAAGTCAAGATATGGTTCTTGGTTGCTACTATTTGACTGTTAATAACATTAAAAATCTTTTAGGCTCAAATCATTATTTTGCAGATTTTGAAGATGTTCTTACAGCTTACCAACAAGAACAACTGGAGTTACATACAGCTATTTGGGTTCGCTATAATAATCATATTTCTGAACCATCATCTTTAATTAGAAAAATTAAATTAAAAGATGAAAGCTATATAGAATATTATGAAAATCTACAGATTCGAAAAGATAAGATGGGAAAACAAATTGTCCAATATATTTATACAACAACCGGTCGTATAATTTTTAACTATACCATTCAAAAAACTTTAAAATTATTTAAATAGATTTTATGGAAAATTATAAGTACCAAAATGCTCTGGTCGATAAGAAACAACTAAAACATCTATTAGCGTGGAGTTTCAATAAATATAATTCAATGCAAGCGTGTTCTTTAGCAGATGAATTAAAATATTTAGGTTTTAATTACGCTACCCAATCTGGAATTTCGATTAGTATTGAAGATTTACGAGTACCTTTCATTAAAGGAGAAATGCTAAAAAGTGCTAATTCAGCAATCCGGACTGATGAAATAAACTATTTAAATGGAAAGCTGACCTTAGTAGAAAAAATTCAGAGAACTATTACACTTTGGAATTCTACCAGTGAATCCTTAAAAGGAGAAGTTGTATCTTATTTTAAAAAGTATGACCCTTTAAACTCTGTTTATATTATGGCATTTTCTGGAGCGCGGGGAAACCTAGCTCAAGTTAGGCAACTTGTTGGTATGAGAGGTCTAATGGCTGGTCCCAGTGGTGAAGTTCTTGATTTAGCCATTAAGAAAAATTTTAAAGAAGGTTTAACTGTTACTGATTATTTAATATCTGGTTATGGCGCTAGAAAAGGGATTATTGATACAGCTTTAAAAACGGCAAATTCTGGTTATTTAACACGTCGCTTAATTGATGTAGCACAAGATACTATTATCCGAGAAAAAGATTGTCGAACGCCGTATTCTTATTTAATTTCTAAATTTAAAGGAAATCGAGAAGTCATTAAATCTATCTATGAAAAGATTTTAGGCCGTGTACTTAATAAAGCAGTTTATCATCCAAAAACAAATAAAATAATTGCTAATCGTGGTACACAAATTACTCCTTATTTACTTGATATCTTTAAAAAATTATCTATTGATATATTTTATATCCGTTCACCCTTAACATGTACATTATACCGATCAATTTGTCAAAAATGTTATGGATGGGATTTAGCAAGTCAAAATTTGGTTGATATTGGAGATGCTGTTGGTATTATTGCCGGTCAATCCATTGGTGAACCAGGGACACAATTAACAATGCGTACTTTTCACACAGGTGGTGTGGGTATTATTAAAAGTTCTAAACTTTTACAACCTATATTTAGCCCTGGTACTGGCATTTTAAAATTTCCTAAACAATCACCCGGGATAAATTTAAGAACAAATGATGGACGGGAAATTCTACTAGTAAAAATGTGTAGTTTTTTATTAATTTTTAAAGCTGGAGAAAAACCAGGAAAATTAATGAAATTTCAGATTTTACCAAATACAATTTTATTTATCAAAAATAACCAGTATATCCGAACAGGAGATATTATTGGCCAATCACTCATCACACAAAAACAAGTTAAAAAAGTTGTTAAACCTGTTTTAAGTTTAACTAGTGGTGAAGTTTTAATACCGACCTTCAACTCGAAGCTTTTATTCTCTAATAACTTTATTAATAATTTCTTTTGGGTCTTTGCGGGTCAATTTTATGAGGTACCAACCAATTCCTTTTTAAATTTTTATCCGGACCATAAAGTTAATAAAAATAATTCAATTTTTAGGGTTAAGTTAATAAATCAATCTACAGGTTTTATTAATTCCCTTAATCAAGAACCTGAGATTTTTAGAAAAGTTTTAAAAATTTTTAGTAAACGCTATTTTTTAAAGGATTCAAAAATTCAAACTGTTAAATTTGCTAATGGATTAAAACAAGTAATTTTAATTCAGGATAAAAATTTATACTATTTAACATTCAAACTTAATAATTCCAAAAAGCTCAACCAACAATTAAATCAAAATTTAATAGTATCATTAACAAATGCTTTTAAAACTAAAACTGGTGGTAGAGCATATTACGACCAAAGACTCCTAAATAAAGCGACTTTAAATCATAAAATTATTCATTTTTCACCCCGATCTTTTCTAAACAATTCTGAAAATCAGATTAAAATAAATTTTATTTATAATTCATTACTTTGGTTAACTGAAGAAACATATACACTTAATTGTGATAAAAGTATGTTATTAATAAAACATGGTAGTTTTATTAATAAAAATTCGCAATTAATACCCGGTTTATTTTCAAAACAAGCAGGAATTGTGAGTATTAATCAATCTAATAATTTGGTTAAAGAAATTATCATTAAACCAGGTTTAGTCTATAAATGTGACAAATTAAGAAATTTTAAGGAAAAAATATTTTACCCAGGTGAAATCATTTTTCAGACGATCAAAATTAAGTATCTTTCACTTTGTCAATTTATAAAAGGAGAAAATGGAAATCACTTATTGATCCGTCCGTTAGATATTTACGAAGTTCCAAATCAACAACGAATTAAAAACATTTTTGAAAAATCAACTGAAATTGGTTCCGTTAAAATTTTAAAGAGTTATAATAAATATTTACCAAGATCATCTGAAGTTATTAAAACTGATAGATCCGTTAATTTAATATTAAACTTTCAAGATTCTAATTTGCAGAAATTAAATAACCTTCAATTTAATATCAATCACCACAATAATGATGAGATTGAAATTTTTACAAATGAAGAATATGATTTTACAAACCATCTAACACCTCATTTAAGATATACTAATTTGAATGTCTCAACTTTAGTTCAAAAAAATCAATTTGTTGATTCTCATACTATATTAGGTTATTTCCAGAAAAAAACTCTTAACCCTTTAGAAATTATCAAGATAAAGTCTAGGTATTATCCAGATTTTAGAAAGATTTTAATTATTTCAAATAATGATTGTTCTATTATTGAAAAAAGAAAATTAAAATCTAAATCATTGAAAAAATCTATTAGTAAAAATATTTATGCAAATAAGGCCGGAAAGATTATTCTTAATAATGATCGCTATTTAATACTTCAAAATGGGCAACGTTATTTATTTGGAAAATCTCGAGTAGAGAAGTTGGCAAATACAACACTAGAGTTATCAAAAGATTTATTTTTAAAGTATACTATCTTAGCTTCACACTCTGTTGATGATTTTAATATTTTTAAAATGAAAAAATCTATTTGTTTGAATTATTATGATTTAACAAAAGGTCGATTAATCAATGATAGTTACTTCAATGAAAATCAAAAAGTCTCTAAAGGTGTAAAAATAACCTTTTCAAAAATGTGGATAAGTAAAACTCATAAAATTTATAGTTCACCGATACCGATTTTTATACAAAATTTTAAAATCGCATCAATAAAGAAATCTCCTATTAATTTTTTATCCATTAACAATGAGACTATATTCAAAGACACAAAATCTCAAAAATTAATTAAAAACTACCCCATGTTTATTAAAAATTCTCGTCTAGTTTCAAATAATTTAAAACAAAACGAAAGCTTTGATTTAACAAGAGTTCAGTTTTTTGGGTACCCATTCTCTAAACATACAAAAATTCATTCGTTAACGGATGATTATACTTATAAAGAGAATAATATAATATTTTGTAAAAATGGGCAATTTATTCCAAATGGTTATAATCTTGGGTTATTAAGTATTCAAAAAGAAATTACTGGTGATATTGTTCAAGGTTTACCACGTATTGAACAATTATTAGAGGCTCGTAAATTAAAAAAAGCTGGGCAACGAACTCCAATTAATATGAAACAAGGTTTATTAGTCCAAAAAACGGGTCTTAACAATGAATTTGAATTAAAGAAAATTGGATCACCGTTAAAAAAAGATGATTATATAAACCCTCATAAATTATTGAAAATTTATTTTAACTATTACTCGAACTCTAAGAAATTTTTCTGCGACAGAAAACAAGTTGTAAAAAATTCTTGTCGTTTAACAAAAACCATATATGAATCCAGTTATAGAAGTTTAAAAAAGGTTCAATCATTAATTCTAAATTCTGTTCAGTCGATCTATAAATCACAAGGTGTTTCTATTAATGATAAACATCTCGAAGTAATTATTAAACAAATGACTACTAAAGTTTTAATTAGCTATCAAGGTGATAGTCCGTTATTACCACGTGAAGTTATAGATTTATACCATATAAAACAAATTAATGAAATTCTTACGATACATAATAAAAAAACATCTGTTTATGTTCCTGTTGTATTAGGGATATCAAAAGCTGCATTAAATAACCCGAGTTTTATTTCAGCAGCCAGCTTCCAAGAAACAACAAGGGTTTTAACAAAAGCAGCTATTGAAGGTCGCGTAGATTGGCTACGGGGATTAAAAGAAAATATTATTATTGGTCATTTAATACCAGCTGGAACAGGTTCTCCAGATTTGACAAATTCTTTTACCAAAAAACCTACGACACTTTCAAAAGTAAAAAACTTGAATTTTTCAACTTTTATAAACGCAGAATAAAAAAACCTAGATTCATTCGATTCAAATTTGTTAATCTACTTAATATAATATTAATTATTTTTAATTTTACAGGAGTTAAAACTTTATATGGTTGATATCACTTTAAACCAATTATTAGAAGCTGGGGTTCATTTAGGACACAAATCATACCGATGGAATCCAAAAATGCTTCCGTATATTTATACGGAAATTAATAATGTTCATATATTAGACCTAGTTCAATCTGCAAGGCTATTAAAAGAAACAGACAATTATATTAAATTAGCCTTGAAAAAAAATAAAACATTTTTATTTGTTGCAACAAAACCCCAAATAACTAGTCTCATTGCCAGTGAAGCAAAACGATGCAATTCTCATTATGTTAATGAACGTTGGTTAGGTGGGATGTTAACTAATTGGATTACATTAAAAAGTCGAATTGAACGTTTAAAAAGTCTTGAGAAACAAGAAAAAGACCATGTTTTTGACCTATTACCAAAAAAAGCTGCTGCTTCACGTATAAAAGAATTAAAAAAATTACGTAAGTATTTGGATGGGATCAAAGATATGACTAAATTACCTGATATCGTTATTATCATTGACCAAAAGCGTGAAATAACTGCAATTAGAGAATGTCGGAAACTTCGTATCCCAATTATTTCAATTGTAGATACAAATTGTGATCCTGATTTAATAGATGTTCCGATTCCAGGAAATGATGATGGTGTTGGGTCAATTAAATTAATTTTAAAATTTTTGGCTGATAGTATAATAAATAATAAATAATACAAGTTATTTAATTTTCTAATTTAAGTTAATTAATAAAATAAAGAAATATATCCATTAGTCGTTTTTAGGTAAATATTTACTCAAATTCAGTTATTTAATGGTTATATTTATTTACTTAAGTTAACAACATTCATTTTTAAACATAATTTGAGATTGAAAAATTTTGTTAACTACCTTGTAGTAACGATTATAATTATTCAATTCTCTTCGTGAAAATATTTCTGGCCCATATAAATTATTATAGAATCGAATCTCAGTTTTATTGACCTCACTGAACTATATTAAGGTATAAGTATATTTAAAAGACTTTAATTTAGGCAACGGTGAACTGCCTCTTAAATATTAAACTAAACCTATAACTCAATTTACAATTTGCGGAGTAGAGCAGTCTGGTAGCTCGTTGGGCTCATAACCCGAAGGACAATGGTTCGAATCCATTCTCCGCGAAAAAAGTTATAAATTAGTATAAAAAAATTATTATAATATGGTACAATTGTACAATAAGTACTAAATATTAATAAGGTTTTACGTATGACGTTAAATTTACAAACACCATTTCCTACTTTTGGAGGAAGTACTGGTGGCTGGTTACGTGCAGCTGAAGTTGAAGAAAAATATGCTATTACTTGGACAAGTAAAAAAGAACAAATTTTTGAAATGCCAACAGGTGGGGCTGCCATTATGAATAATGGTGATAATTTATTATATTTAGCAAGAAAAGAACAATGTTTAGCTCTTGGAACACAGTTACTTACATTCAAAATTAAGGACTATAAAATATATAGAATATTCCCTAGTGGCGAAGTTCAGTATCTTCATCCTAAAGATGGTGTTTTTCCTGAAAAAGTGAACCCGGGTCGAACTTCGGTAAATCAAAGAAGTTTCTCAATTGGAAAAAATCCAAATCCGGCGTCCATTAAATTTAGTGGAACAACGACTTACGAAAGTTAAATTTAGAATTAAGATTAGTAATATAGCACTAATCTTTTGGCGAGATGGTAGAGTTGGTCGATTGCGTCTGATTTGAAATCAGATGAATCTTTACAGATTCCGTGGGTTCGAATCCCACTCTCGCCTTTGAAATTTCATTCCATAATTTGGAAATCATGCTTAATTGCGTTTTATTTTTTATAATAAATTTTTATGGGTAAAATTTATGATTGGTTTGAAGAACGATTAGAAGTACAAGCTATTGCAGATGATATATCAAGTAAATACGTACCACCCCACGTAAATATTTTTTACTGTTTTGGCGGTATTGTTTTTACATGTTTTTTAGTACAAGTAGCTACTGGGTTTGCAATGACTTTTTATTACCGTCCAAGTGTTGTTGATGCGTTTGCATCGGTTGAATATATAATGACTAGTGTAAACTTTGGTTGGCTTATCCGCTCAATTCATCGTTGGTCAGCAAGTATGATGGTAATGATGATGGTACTACATGTATTCCGTGTATATTTAACGGGTGGCTTTAAAAAACCTAGAGAACTAACATGGGTGACGGGCGTTATTTTAGCCGTTGTTACAGTATCATTCGGTGTTACTGGTTACTCATTACCCTGGGATCAAGTTGGTTTTTGGGCCTGCAAAATTGTAACAGGTGTTCCAGCAGCAGTTCCTATTGTTGGTCAACCATTAGTTTTAGTTTTAAGAGGTGGTGAAAGTGTTGGTCAGAGTACGTTAACTCGTTTCTACAGTGCTCACACATTTGTATTACCATTAGCTGCAGCTGTACTTATGTTAACACATTTCTTAATGATTCGAAAACAAGGTATTTCAGGACCACTATAAAATTAAACAATTATTAATTCTCAAAAAATATTTTTAAAAAGGAAAATTTATGTCAGTAATTAAAAAACCAGATTTAACTGATCCCAAATTAAGAGCAAAACTTGCTAAAGGTATGGGTCACAATTACTATGGTGAAGTGCGAACAGAAAACTAATTTGAGTCGTTGCAGATGATACTGCTTCCAAGGTTCAAGTGAAGGAATAAAACCTACAGCTAACCTAATGGGGAAATCCAAAGGGGACAATAGCATGCTGTTGAAAGGTTGGTGAGTCTAAAATCATAATGGACAAAAAGTCAGCCTGAGGTTAATGAAATAAGGATAAAGTTAAACTACCTGAAGGCTAGAAGAAAGGCGGGTCCTAGTAACCGAATAACTTAAGTGGTAATCAGTTATAATTACAGACTATTGAATAAAGTTCTCCAATTCAATAAGAATGAACTTCTGTAATCCTTAGCTCTAAAATATGAGATTTACTTCGAACGGCCATCCTAAATTTCAATATATTCGGCTCATTTAGAAACTGTATAGTTCGCTTAGAGAAATAATTCTTATGCGAAAAGAATCTCTTTTAGAGATAGGAAATTTGAACTGAAAAATTTATTTGTTATTCTCGGGAGGAGAACATTTTATGAAAGGAATAGATAGAATTTCAGTAATTCGACATAAAAGTAAAATTAATAAAAATTGGAGACATGATGATTTATTTAGAATTTTACGAAAAGACGATATTTGGGTTACTGCTTATAAAAACATAAAAAACAACAAAATCTATTTACCACAAGAAATTAAAGTACCTCCACTTACTGACATGATTTTAGTAAGATTAAAAAGACTTCGAGAAAAAGTAATAACTGAAAATTATAATTTCAAGACAATTGAAAAACAGGATATTACCGAATTAAACAATAGAGGAAAACCTCTACAATTTCTAATTGAGAATGATATTATTGTTCAAGAAGTTATTAGGATGATTCTTGAGGTGATTTATGAACCTTATTCTTCAAACCAAGTTGTTAAATGTCGTCAAAAAGTTGGGTTACATGATGCCCTTAAATATATTGAGCTAAAGTTTCCTCTTGTAAATTGGATTGTTCAAAAAGAAACACAAAATTTAGATTCAATTATAGAACCGAAGCAAATATGCAAGATATTAAAGAAGAAAATTAATGATACGAGATTTTTGAATCTTATTTCTAAATTATTAAAATCTAAAATTTTTCAATCGACACACTTCATTTACTCCGATTCTAAAATTTCACAAAAAAATTTGATCCTGTCTACTTTTGTAAATATTTATTACCACCCATTAGATGAATGGGTAGAAAACAAGGCAAAGATATTACCTAAGAAATTTGCCAAACATGGAAAAATCAATCCAGCTAATATATATTCTAAAATTAGTTATGTTCGTTATCTTGATGACTGGTTAATTGGAATAAATGGGGATTTAACGTCAGTAAATAAATTAAAGATGGATATCCATAGGTTTCTAAGAATGGAATTAAAACAAGCTATACAACCCGTTAGTATGAAAACGACGAATTTACATTCAGGGAAAATCCATTTTCTAAGATATGAGATTTATTCTTCACGCGCTACAAAAATACAACCACTTAACCAATTTGAATCTCGGACAACGCATTGTATAAAAATTCCATTACGATTTGATATTCCAATGGAATCTATTCTTCAAAAATTGAAAGAAAGAGGTTATATTAAAAAGTTAACTAAAGGGTATCGCTCGATTAGTAAAGTTAATTACACAAATTTAAGTGATATAATAATTGTAAAACATTTTAGAAAAGTATGGCTACGAATTGCTACATACTATTCAGGTTGTACGAATCTTTCGAAACTTCAGTATATACATTATCTTTTACATATTTCTTGTGCCATGACTTTGAGTCATAGACACAGATCAACTATAAAGAAGATATTTACCAAATATGGAAAGACACTTACCGTAACCAATTCTTACAACAAAACCAAATTCCCTTATAGAGATAAATGGATCTTCACTGATAGAGCCTGGCAAATTACCAAAAGGTTAGATTAAGAAAAAAATTTTACAGAATCTCCCAACAATGGATCCTATGAATTTTATAAGATAGCTTTATAGATTCAGACATACCTAAGATTTGAAATCATTTTTGATTTGGTATAAGTTATTAACTTCAAATATATGAACCGAGTTTTTTAGAGCAATAATTTTGAGATAGGTCTAGTAGGAATCGAACCTACATTGGAAACTTAGAAGGTTTCTGTCCTAATCCGTTAGACGATAGACCCGTACGAAAATTTTGGGCAATACAGGATTTGAACCTGTGGCCTTCTGCTTGTAAGGCAGACACTCTACCGCTGAGTTAATTGCCCATTTATCTAGTTTATTATACTTTATGAGAAAATATTTCGTCAATATTAAAAATGAATGCATACAATTTTAATGTTGCGTTCCAGTATTATTTAGATTATAATATAACCTGAAGGGTCGATGCCCGAGTGGTTAAAGGGAGTGGATTGTAAATCCATTGCGTTTCGCTACGTTGGTTCAAATCCAACTCGGCCCAATTATAACTTACTTAAAACTATGGAATAGTAGAAGAATACATTAATATATATTTTACCTACCTAAGAAATCTTATAGACCCATCATATTTGTGAGAATACTATATAAACCTATTACGAATAAAAGGCAAAATAAAGGTAGTACTATTCGTAGTTTTTTTATTTTAAATAGATTTTTTACAGGTGTCAAAATAACAAAAAGTAGCCCAAGAACACTACTAATAAAAAATCGAGGGTATCTAAAAATATTTGTCCAAAAATTATTCATAACTGCAATTGCTTATTTATCTAAAAAATACTTCTTATTACTCAAATTCATGTTATACTTATCATATATAGATAGTAGTACTAGGCTCTGTAGCTCAGTGGTTAGAGCAGGGGACTCATAAGCCCAAGGTCGTAGGTTCAACTCCAACCAGAGCCATCTACTATATCAAATGTTGGAGAAATGGCTGAGTGGTCGAAAGCAATAGATTGCTAATCTATCGTACAACTTTATTGTACCCAGGGTTCGAATCCCTGTTTCTCCTAATTACACAGCTATGCTATTGAACGTTTTCTTTAAAGTTTTGTAAAATATAAAAATACTAAATTAAATTATTGGGATCGTAGTTCAATTGGTTAGAGCACCGCCCTGTCACGGCGGAAGTTGCGAGTTCGAATCTCGTCGGTCCCGTTTTACGCACTTTAATCTATAAATTTCATAATAAGGTTAACTTAAATCTAATTTAAGAGCAACCAGTACGTATAAGATAATTAAGAAACCGGTTAGATTATTTAAAAACCTTTTTGCTGAATTGGGTGACCCTAGTAAATCACTTTTTGTTGAAAAACTAACGATTCCATCATTTTGTGGTGGACGAAAAAATATAATAAAAACTAAGATTATACTTAAGAATACACTAATAAAATTTAACATAATATTTGTAAGGAAAGAAACGAGTAATCTAAGTTTAGAAAATAAAACTTATTATATATTTAATAAGTTTATAGTTAGAATTTTTTTTATATTTTAAATCCATCTATTTTATTCATTTTTAGAGAATGGATTAGTTTTATATTAATTTTATGCAATAAGAAGTTTATTGAAAGTGGGTAGATCCAATATTGCTATTTGTGCTAAAATCTTTCTGTTTAGTAAAATATTCGACTTTTTGAGATTATGAATTAAACGACTATAAACAATTTTATTTGCTCGTGATGTCGAATTAATTTGACTTATCCAAATTCTACGGAATATTCGTTTTTTCTGTTTTCTATCTCTGTAAGCATACTTTAAGCCTTTCATAACTTGTTGGTTTGCTACTCGAAATAAGCGTGAATGTGAACCTTTGTAACTTTTTGCTAAATTTAATATTTTCTTACGTCGTTTTCGAGCGACATTACCACGTTTAACTCTTACCATGCTATAATTTGATTTTAATAAGGTAACATTAATTTGATAGATTTCGTATCACTATTATTTACACAAATAGTTCGCGATAATCTTCGTTTTTGAGCATTTGACTTTCTTCGTAAAAGATGTCCTTTATACGCATGTTTACGTAAAAAATTATCCGCTCCTGTTTTTTTATAACGTTTAAAAGCAGATTTACGAGTTTTTAATTTAGGCATATAATTTTCTTTTTTTGGAACCAGCAATTTTTAAAAATTGAATGGTTTAATATTCTATATATTATTTAATTCTAATTTCCACTGTCAATAGTAAAATATTTTGTTGGTAAATATGAAAATTTATAATTTTACAATAATAATTAGAAAATTTAATTATTAATAATCATAGTTAATATTT